>Ga0209211_10000090_pt1 | contig 199145 bp, 166 predicted proteins | sample RifGroA2_FD_183992 | JGI IMG/M metagenome (GOLD analysis project Ga0209211, IMG submission 183992) | Groundwater microbial communities from Rifle, Colorado, USA - Groundwater A2 (SPAdes) (version 2) | ecosystem: Environmental > Aquatic > Deep subsurface > Groundwater | place: Rifle, Colorado...
ATTTCCTTTATAAATTGTCTCTCTATCTCCATCCATGACTAAAAGAAACTTAGTATCTAGTCCTAATGTTTCTTTGTACTTAGAAAAAATGTTATAACAAAGGTCTCTTATATTATCTAAATTTGCCGTTATCCCATCTATGTCTACATTCATCTTGAAATCCCTGCCTTTAAATTTACTGCTTAAAAAATAAAGGGACTCCCTTATATTTAAATTATAGTGAAGATACCTAAAAATACTACTGTGCTTTAATGCCATTTTCACATGATTAGGTACATACGCATACGGTTTTGGTTCTACTTCTACCCATAATCCATCTTTTTTAGTAAATTTCAAAAAATCTCCACGCTCCTCTCCGAAACCCTTTATTGACTCAATAAAATCATTATGGACAATGATTATAATAATTGCATCCGGATTGTATTTCTTTTTAACATAACGCATCATTTGAAAATACTGGCTTAAAGGTGCGCCACCAAAACCAAACCTATAAACCTCTACCTTGTTTCCTATTTCTTTAATAGCAGCAGCTTCCAAAACCTCCGCAAGAGATTTGTCTGCATCTACGTTTAAAGCCTCCACATAAGAATCACCTATCACAGCTATCCTTATCTTGTCCGATTTCTGCTCAATATATTCTTTATTAGAATTCCATCCTTCTTTATTAATATTATAGCGCGCCTTGATTTCGCCTTTACGATACACCCCTTTATCATACATGCCATGAATATATGCAAACCTAGCAACGTCCTCAGAAGAGGTTATGACAGATCTATAAGGCATGTCAGAAGCAGGCAACATAGTCCTGAATACCACAAACTCAAAAAATAAAACAAATATAATAATTGATGGAATTGTTACCAAAAAGAAATTTTTGGCAAAATAGTATATTTTTTTAAGCATGATTATTGCTATTCCTTCCCCTAACCTGCCTATACACTTCGAGCGTCCTATCTGCTATGGCGTCCCAATTATAGCGTTCTTGTATCATTTCTATCTGCTCTTTTTTTTCTTGGTCCGTCAATGGCCTATTGATAAATTCTCTTATTTTATTGGCTAAACCTTGAATATCCCCTGCTTTGAAAAATCTGTCTTCTCTTAATCCAATATCTCTATTTGGTGGGATATCACTTGCTATGCAAGATAAACCATAACCCATTGCCTCAAGTAAAACTATAGGCAATCCTTCGTAATATGATGGTAATACAAAAAGTCCAGCATTTGCATAGAGCTGATGCAATGCCTGTCCAGTTAAAAAACCAGTCAAAATTATATCTTTATTTTCAGCGCTTCTTTTCTTAACACGCAAACTATATCTATCAGGATGATTAGTATCCCCTACTATTACCAATTTCCAACCCTCAATATATGCAAAGGCCTCTATCAAATCGCAAAATCCTTTTTCCGGCACAAAACGCCCCACAGATAAAACATAGCGCCCTTTGGTCAGGCCATATTCCATAACGACGTTATCATCCTTAACAATCTGCCTCAATTCTACGCCATTAGGGATAACAGCCGTTTCTTTCTTATATCTTTTTCTAATCCTGTCTGCTATGGAATTGGAAATGCATATTATACCATTAGAATATCTTGAACCCAAAAATTCCCCTAAAGTAAGGATAAGCTTTGCAAGCTTACCCCATTTTCTTCTCTTATAATCAGGCCCATGATTAGTCATTATCACATTTAATCTCAAAAGCCGGGCAATAGGAGTAACCAGCGAAGGGCCAATACCATGTATATGAAGTATATCTGGTGAAATCTTTCTAGCAGCAAAAACTCCAAAAAATGTATGTAAAATAGCTTCCAAAAATCTATTCTTAAGGCAAGGTAAAGGAACTAATTTTACCCCTTTGTAATTGTTACAAAAATAGTTAACATATGGCCTCCTTGTAAACACGGTTATCTCACATCCTTTCTTAGTCAAATATGGATATAAATTCTCGCAATGCGCCTCTACACCGCCAGGGACATTCGGAAAACCCCTTGTGCCCAAAACAACGATTTTCATAATATCTCACAAAAATTAATGTCTTTTCCTAACATCTGTCTGATTTTATTCTTTAATATCCAAGCAATAGGCCTTGTTGGATGATGCCAGATAGCTGGTGCAACGCTTCCTATCATCCAGCAATTCTTCTTGCAATCCTTAACGCTTTTCCTAACTTCTTGCGCCTGCTTGCCGTTCCATATCTCGTTCCATGACTGTTCCCTTAAATTACCCAAGGCGCGCTTTTCGTCCATGCCATTACAAGACAAGACATCCCCCCATGGATCCAAAAAGAAACCTTGCTGGCCCATATCGCAAGGAAGAAAGCGTTTATTTCCCTGGATATAATTAATAAGCCCATAATTAAAATAAGCCCTAAACCAATCTTTTACCTTCTTCGATTTAAAAAATAGTCTGATCAACTTCATTAATTCAGCATTAACCTTTTTCTTATCTTCAATCTTATTATCCCACTTATGAAAATAATATGAGTTATGAACAGCAGCTGTTGCAAATTCCAATCCTAAACCTTTGGCTAAAAGATATAACGGCACGATATCTCCGCAATTCAAATCTTGCACCGTTATCCCAATCCCTATATCCTTAATGCCTAATTCCCGCAATTCCAGTAGCGTACTAATCCCTTTATCAAAACCCTCTTGGATCCCGCGAATCTGGTCGTTATTCTTTGCCAATCCGTCCATGCTTATGCGAATTCCTATTTCAGGAAATCTTTTACAAATAGAAATTATCCTATCGGTAAAATAGCCGTTTGTACTGATAACAAGGCGTTTTGACTTTTTCCTTAAAACCTCCACTATCTCCGGCAAATCCTCTCGCACAAAAGGCTCTCCACCAGTTATATTGGTAAAAAACATGCTGGGAAGTTTTTCTAGCAGCTGAGGCCTGATCTCATCGCCAGGCCTTGAAGGGTTCTGCCAAGTGTTGCAGATATTGCAACGCGCGTTGCAACGATAAGTGACGATTATTGAAGAATGCAACTTGGTCTTCATATTAAATACCCATTAACGACTACGGCTTTTAATCTCAACGGCTGTCAGGGAATGAGGCTCAAAGGTATATTTAAAACTATTATCCTTAATTACAAAATCAACCTGTCTTATCTCGACATTATTTGCATCATCTTTATTGATTGAATCGATATTTTGCCCATTTAAAATCCAGGCTTCGCCTTTTTCTGTAGGGTCAAAACCTCTTAAATCAACCGTAGCGCTAATACCCTTATCTAAATTTTTGTTTATCACCATCAAATATACCTTGCTTTTGTCGGAATTAATGCTGGCATTTACAGACAGATAGGGTATGGAAAAATTTTGGACCTTATAGGTGCCGCTATCAACATCTGTTGCCAAAAGTTCAGAGCCAAAGTGTCTGTTGTATAACTCAAAAATATAATAATTAGGGCGTTTTATATACTTGATAGGTTCTCTATAGTCATGTTGCATGTAATCCCCCTTTGATTCAATCATGCCCCAATAACTATTACAAAACTGCCAATAATTAGCCATCAATATTTTGTTTTCCGGTTTCATCAGAATCCGCAACATCTCTGCATTCAAAAGCGCTGTCCCTAAACAATGCCTGTATGGCACGGGCTTATCTTGCACGAAACCTCCGTTATACTCAGTAATCGCCAATGGCATATCTTTGCCAGAAGTCCTTTTCAAAAGCTCCAAAAGACCCTGGATATAAGGTTCGTTTTCTATAATAGAGCTGCCTAAAGATATCGTAAAAATCTCCTTGGCGCTCATTAGCCACAATCTCTCTTGGGATAGCCCATAACCTGGATAGATATGGGCTACGCCAAAATCCAATTTATCCTTTATTATATTTAAAACTACGGTATCCCAATTTTTTTCATATAAAACAACTCCTATTTTAATTTCAGGATTTACCGCTTTCATTGCTTCGTAATATTTTAAATATTTCTTTCCATATTCTTCAGGCGATACTGCTTTTATATTCCTATGGTCTCCGTGCCAGACCTCATTGCCTATCTCAAAGTATTTAACATTGCTGTAAGGCAAAACATGGCCATTCATGGCCCTCTCTTTTGCCCAATCTATGCCGCCATTAGGATTAGTCCAGTCATCGGGAGAAGTCAAATATTCTACTAGATCGCTAGCGTCGTGCTCGCAACCCCTGAAATAACTAATTGTTATAACCGCCTCTGCGCTCATCTCTTCACAAGTTTTTAGAAATTCGTCTATCCCGTATAAAAAATGCTTTCTTTGTTCTCCGATAGCGTCCTTCCAATCATAATGATGAGTCCCGCAGCCCCCAGGAAACCTTACTATGCTCATTCCTGCTTCTTTAGCTAAATTTATGACTTCTTTGACTGGCCTTTTAGCTTTTGGATCCCATATTCCTGCTCCATAATCAGAATATCCGTAATGCTCTCCTTTAAAATTTTCATAAGTTTTAGGGTCATATGCTATAAAGTTGCCCCCAAACACTTTATTGTTTACCTGCCCTATCTTTTTATCGCAATAGATAGTAATAACATTATCTTTGGCGAATAAAAGCTCTATATTATTAAAATTAAATAACAAAATAATTAATAACATTAATATTTTCATAATTTACCTTGCAATCTAATGCCGATGGCCTGATTGTATATCCCCATCAATCTATTATAATGTTTATCCGCATTCAGTTCCTTTTCTACGAATGATCTTGCATTCTTTCCCATTTTAACAATCTGATCTTGATTATTCACAAGATATTCTATCTTTGCGCGTAAATCCTTTGCATTTCCTGGCTCAAAAGTTAATCCTGTTTCGTTATCTCTAATTAGCTCAGGAATTCCGCCAATCCTTGAGCCGACAACAGGCTTACCAATAGCCATGGATTCTATTATGGCCCTAGGGCTATTGTCATAATATTCTGCCGGTAAAATAGAAAACATAGATTTTTTTATCTCACTTTCTAATTCTGACCCGCTTTTATATCCCAATAGTTTTACATTCCAGATTTTTTCTATCCTTAACTTTGTTCTGATATCCTCTTCGCGAGGCCCTTCGCCGATAATCTTAACCGTTACTCCTTTAATCTTTTTCACTGCATCCAATAAAGTAAACAGCCCCTTCTCATTAGTTAATCTGCCGAAATATACAATGGATTTCTCTGTCCAATTATATTCAGGCGAAATCTCGTCTGATTTTATAAGATAAGGTAAAAAAACAATCTTTTTTCTAAAACCCATTTCTTCCAACTTATTCTTCAAGAATCTGCTCGGCGCAATAAAAATATCCACCAAGTCGTATATGTTTAATACCCTGTGATGCAGATACATCTCTATTGTATTCACTAGGTTTTTTACTCCAGAATTTGCAGCACATCCTTTCAAGAAACAGCTATAATACCTGCCGTCTCTGCATGCCTCACAGACCTTACCTCTGCATAACATTAGATATGAAGCACAAACCATCTTATAATCATGAAGAGTCAGCACAATTGGGATATTAAACTTCTTAAGGGTATGTAAAATCGACGGAGAAATTTGGTGGTAAGTATTATGTAAATGCGCGATATCTGGCTTCTCTTTTTTTATGAGCTCTTCTATCTTTGTCTTTGCCTCAAATGAATAAAGCGCTTTCAAAGAGCTATTGACTCTATTTTTAAATCCACGTTGTTTATAATCTACATTGGAAATAAAATACTTTTCATACGGCGAAGGATAGTTCCGAGGATGTTTCATTGAGAAAGATATAACCTTATGGCCTTTCTTTTCTAACAAGTCGGTAGTATCAAAAAATACGCTTTCTGCCCCGCCTCTGTGATAAAAAAATTTATTTCCTAAAAGAACTTTCATATAGACAATCCATTTTTATTAAATATGCGAAGCAGGCTCTTCAAACCCGTCTGTAGGCGGAGGAAATTCAGGGGGGCCAGGAGGTGGTTCATACGCCTCAGGAACAGGAGGTGTAAGTTTCCAAAAAACACACATGATATCATCTTCTGTAAGAAGCGTTAGAGGCGAATGAAGCCTGTAGCTCACCTTTATTGAGGAATTCGGAGCTGGAATCTTTCCCTGTTTCCCGTCTCCGAAATAGACGCTTGCGTAATTTCCAGAATCAAGTTTTATAGCATAATCCTTGCTCAGAGAAGAGCTCTCAATGAAGTTATTTTTCTTATCCCATTCCTCATCCCTTGCGCCTTCATTGACATATGTATGTAGGTCATATATAGCAAATCCGGCATTATCAAGTTCAAAACGCTGATTCCCTTTTCCTGTGCTTGCGCCCAATATTTCTACTACTGGATATTTATAAAGCACTCTCGCAAGCTCTTCTTTTGTGATCATATCAGTAGAATGCGAGCCTGTGAATATATTTATTCCATTCTTGGACAATAATTCTGTCTGCAGTAAATATATTTTTTCAGGAGTCAGATTAGTGTAATTAGACGGTAGTTTTTTCTGGAGGCGCATGGTTCTGATCAAAAGATCTGCAAAATTCTCCTTAGTAAGCGGCCTGCTAGGATTGTATTCATCCTTTAGGGATTTTACAATAGCTGGATTTGATAGAAGCATCGCTATCTCGCATTTTGTCACTGTATCATCCTGGCGGCCTAGAATTTTATATTCGGCTTTCAACTTTGAACCTACAGCAGGTATCTTGCCTTTTTGGTTATCGCCAAAAACTATCCTGGCATTATTGCAATCGTCTATCTTTGCCACATAATGTTTCTCTTTGCCCAGGCTCTGGCTGAAGTTTTCTTTTCTCTGCCATAATTCAAACCCTTTGCCTTCGTCAACATAAAGCACTGGGTCATACACTACTAATTTTTCATTATTTAAATTAAAAGTTTGATTCGACAAGCCTGCTGAAAAGCCTAGATCATCTTCTATACTCACTGACTTCAATGTAGTCGTCAATTCCTTTCTGGTAAGCGGATCTTCAGGGTTGGTCCCTACAAACATATTAATACCTTTCCCTGCCAATAGCCTGGATTCCAGTTCATACCGTTGTTTATCAGAAAGCTGGCTTATAGTCCCAGGCAATTCTCTATCAATCCTTAAAACTTGAGAAAAGATGTCTAAAAAAGTTAATTTGGTTACGTTTTCATACATACCAGGCCCGCCTGTTCTGCAATCCCTGGCAGCCTCTTCTAAAGCATTATTAATAGGCTCGCATGGCTTTCTTTCGAGGCATATAACACCTTCATTAGCTCTGCAATTAGTCTTACAGATACCTACAGGAACTTTTTCTGCATAAGCTTTGCCTATTATACAGATAATAAAGAATAAAATTAATAAATAGCTTTTTTTCATGACATCCTCCTAATTTAAAACTTTTATAATACTTATATAATTATACCAAATTAACTTTTTATTTGCAAGTTTTTTTATTAATCTTTTAAGTGGACATCTACATAAACAGCCAGCATTTCCTGTATCTTTCTGGGAGGCAAAATAACAAAATAATGATCTATTATGCAATGCGCCATTTCGTGGGCAAGTATATTCTCGTTTAGCTGAGATTCTACTGTATAAATAGTATTTGTCTTATATATATAAAAAGAAACTGCGGTATTCGGCTCATTAAAAAACTCCTCATATACCTTATTCAGCTCTTTCTGGGTCTTATATATATTGATTGCAACATGTATCTTGGCAGGGTACATATCCAGTATCTCCTCTGCCTTGTTAAAAATGCTATCCAGCTTATCAGCCAAGGTATTTTCTATCGAAAGCTCTGCTCTTTCGCTGTATTTCCGCGGGCTGTAAAAATTAGAAAAACCTAGATTGATTCTTCTATTGACCCTTTTCAAGTCCACCTCATTATCATAAAAAACAGTGCAGAACTTTGAAGAGAAAACACTACTATTTTCTTCCTGAGAATAAGCGCTTTTTGCAGAAATAGATAAATACACTATAGCTATTAAAATTAAATATTTTCTGAGCCTCATAGTTGGTTTTATTTAATTTTAAAATACCCTAGCGCCCTTGACAGATTCTGCTTATCTTTTTTTAACTCGCTTACTATTCTCTTTATGTCCTCTTTTAAAAGAATTTCCCTGCTTGAGCTATCTGAAAGCTGGACTATGAGTTTATCCAATTTCTCTGAAACCTCATTTACCTCTACAAGTCCCAGCTTAAGATCCTGCGTCATCTTGTTCAGGGAGCCAGCCATATTCTGAAATTGATCTTTCTTTCTGATCTTTAAATTAGAGTAAAGCCTGCCAGATCCTATTTCATTTATGTATTTCTCAAACCTGTACATTGGCCCTGCTATCCTGTGAGTCATCAGCATCACGATTACGCTTGCTGCCAGGGCTGTAAATATTGCCACTATCAGCCCACCAAATAAAAGCCCTGGGAAAATATAATCAGCAGTGCTTTTAATAACAAGTCTGGAATTTTCAAAAGACGTTGTAAGGGTGTGTTTAGAAAATAGATACAGTATTATGCCAAACACAGTTGATCCTATTACTACAAGACCGCAAAACTTCAAAATAAACTCTGACTGAAATACCTTGTTTATAAAATAATGTTTCCTTTTATACCCCATATATATTCCCTCCCAAATTTTGTGAAACAAACTTTTATCCCGAGCTGCCCTTTTTATTGCTATTCTGTAGCAAAGGACTTCAGAACTTTCTCATCAACTGTTATATAAGAACTATTTTTCAGCTCATCTATCCATGCATTCATTGCATCGGTTTCTTTTTTCTGCTTTATTATATTCATTATCTCATTTTTAACCTTTGAAAAAGACAGGTTTTCCCCTGAATTCTTGTAATATTCTTCTATCTCATTATCATAAACGTGGGTCAGACTTGAGATCTCTTTGGACTTCCTCTCTATAAGTATCCTAAGTAGCGCTTGTTCCCAGTAATTTTCAATGCTTTTCATAAAATCCTTTTCCCTATCTATACCCTGGCGCTGCGCCTCTTGCAAAAGCACCTCTTTTTCTATGAGGCCGCTTAGATATTTTTTCCTTCCATTCTCTGTTTTAAGAAGCTCTGTCTCATCATACGGTGTATTTTTAAACTCATATTTTAGGTCTTCCTCTGTCATCTTGTATTTATTTATCTGCACCACAATTCTCTTATCAGGACTATTATTGCTAACAGAGCATCCTGTAAGAAATAAAATAACAAAGATAATAAAAAATATATTTTTCATACGCCCTCCATGGCTAATGTTGGCATATTGTAGGGGAGGGTTTAAAACCCTCCCCTACACAACCATTGTTTTTAATTCTACCTGGCCCCTACTGAGAAAAGCACTGCTGGTATTGTTTTCAACATAATCTTAAAATCTAAACCTATAGACCATGTATCTATATATTCAAGGTCCAGTTTCATCCATTTTTCAAAATCCACATTATTTCTTCCATTGGCCTGCCATAAACAAGTAAGCCCTGGTTTCATACTCAGCCGTCTCCTCTGCCATATCTCATATTTTTCTATTTCAGATGGCAATGGCGGCCTAGGCCCTACAATAGACATCTCGCCTTTCAGCACATTAAATAACTGTGGCAATTCATCTAAGCTAGACCTTCGTAAAAAAGCTCCAAACTTTGTGACCCTTGGATCGTTGTGCATCTTAAACGCAGGGCCGTTTATATTATTAAACTTTCCCAGTTCAGCTCTTTTAGCTTCTGCGTCTTCCACCATTGTCCTGAATTTATACATAACAAATTTTCTGCCATTCAACCCGCTCCTTATCTGCTTGAATATCGCAGGCCCGCGAGACAGAGATTTTATCATAATAATCAGCCCCAGGAATATAGGCAATGAAAACATGACCCCTGCCAATGATAGTATTATATCAAATACTCTCTTTAATAACAATTGCCATTCTTCTCCTATCGTTGTCTGAAAACTGAGAAGCGGCATACCTTCTATATCGCTTGACACAGAGCGCGCTATATTAAGATTAAAAAAGTCCGCTGCTATATTTGTCCTAATACCCTGCGCCTCGCAGGCCAAAAGACTTTTCTCGATTATTGAAAGCCATGACCTCGGAACTATAAACATAACCTCGTTCACAACATTTTCATTAAGTATTTTCGGAATATCGTCCAGAGTACCTATTACCTTTTCTTCTAATATTGCCTTACCCATCATATTTTTATCTATGTCTATCAACCCTAATATCTTAAGGCCCCACTCATTATGCTTGTGCACAAGTTTTATAAAGTTCTCTGCCCTTGGCCCTGTGCCTATTATTAAAACATTTTTATAATTATAACCCCGCTTTCTTAGAAATCTAAGAAAAAATACTATAAAAATTCTTTCTATTATCAAAAATAAAATGCTAATAAAAAATAAAAAAGCTATAAATGTCCTGCTTATAAATTGCAGCTTAAAAATAAACTCAACAGTTGTCAGAGCAATCATTACAAAAAATGCGCTTTTTATAATGCCCCATACTATTTCAATAACATTTTTTCTTCTGAAAGATTCGTAAAGCCCGGAGGAACTAAGCGCTGCCCACCAAGAAAACAGAAGAAAAGGTAATATATATATATGTCCGCCCAAGCTATTTAAAGCAGCTATTACCTCTTTCCCTGGAATTAAATCTAATTTATAAAAAATATGTACATTCTGTCTCAATATAAAAGAGATAAAAAATGATACAACTATCATAAACATATCTATAACCATTAATAATTTTCTAAAAAGCTGCTCTTTTTCTTTTATCATTTTTTATGTCCTAGACTATTTAGCTCTACATGGCCTTTCCATCCATTAAAAAATCTCATACGAGAATTTATAAAACAATTTAATGATTTTTTTCAACGCAATCCAAGAAAAATTTTTCCATTTTGTCTATCATGTCTTTTAAAGAAAATCTATCCTCTACTATTTTTTTTGCTGCCTTCCCCATCTCTTCTGCCTTTTTCCTATTATTAAGCAATTCTATAACTGCCTTGGCAATAGCTTCGGCATCTTCTGGAGGCACAATACACCCTGTCTCACCATTCAATATTATCTCAGTATTGCCTCCCACATTAGTTGCAATAATAGGCCTTGATGCTGCCATATATTCTAATAAAGCAACAGGAAAAGACTCTATTCTCGAAGAAAGCACTGCAACATCAAATAATGAAATAAGCTGTGGAATATCTTGTCTTTCTCCTAAAAATATGACTTGCTTTTTGATTCCCAACCTTAAGGTTAATGCCTCAAGGGCAGGCCTTTCTCTGCCGTCTCCTATAATTAAAAATTTACTATTAGGGATGAGCTTGCTGATCTTATGCGCTGATGTTAAAAAAATATCGTACGCCTTCTCATAGACAAGCCTTCCAACCATACCTATAACTTTCTCATCCTCAGAAATACCTATTTCTTGCCTTAATCCATTCTTATATTCTTTAAAATCCGTAAATCTATTCATGTCTACACTGTTACGAATTAATATAAGTTTCTCCGGCATTAGATTATATTCTTTTATCAAAGAATCCATCCTTGCCTTAGATACTACAACTATCTTGTCCAGCCTATGCATTATAAGCTTATTAATTAACCTTGATTTAAATCTAACCCATGGGCATGGATTGACCATGGTATGGACAACTGATACAATAGAAGGCACCTTGAGCATTTTGCCGCATATAAAACCCCAAAATAAATCGAGCACCCCATGATTTATATATAATAAATCTACGCGCGATTTTTTAAGCAAAGATAGAAATCTATAAATCCCGATTAGATCATATTTATTTCTCATAAAACTATGACTAACATCTATGCCTTCCGCCATAAGCATCTCCCCGATAGAGCCAGGGCCATAAAGACAACATATCTTTATCTGGAATTTGTCGTAGTTAATATGCCTTAGTAATTCATAAACCATCTTTTCTGCGCCGCCTACATTTAAAGTTGAATTAAGAAAAAATATTCTCTTTACCATATCTCTATATCACACCCCTATAAGATAATCTCGCAGCTAAATCATCTAAGCCATAGCTATATCCGCTTATGCACTTCAATTCGAATATGTCTTCGCTTATATTATTAAATCCGTTTAGCATTGTCCTTGCATAGAGATAATTCGATTCTGTGACAATTTTCTTGACATCATCGTTATAAAAACCGTGAGGATACGCAAACCCCAAAATTTCTTTTCCTAAAGCTCCTTCTAAAACTTGCTTGGACATTGAAATCTCTCTTATTAATCCGTCCTTGCCTAACAATGTGAGATCCGGATGGGTGAGGGTATGCGAACCAAACTCAATACCATACCTGCTCATCTCTTTAATCTCTTCCCAATTTAATATCTCTCTTTCTCCTCTGTCATTTCCACTGAATTCTAATTTTTTTCTTATCACTTCTATCTTGATATTTCTTTCCTTCGGACTAATTTTTTGCAATGAATCATTTATGCCGTCAATCATATCCATCTTTTCTATCTCTTTTCCTTTTAAATGCGAAGAACCTAAAATTATATCTGCAACTATATCCCACCAGAATTGTTCTTTAGTCCCTATAAAACCTGCCGCAAGAAAGATAGTAGCAGTAATATTATATTTTTTAAGAATTGGAAAAGCATATAAATAATTGTCTCTATACCCGTCGTCAAAGTTTAATACCAGCAAGGATTCTCTTATAGAGCCTGTTTTTAAAGACTCTGCCCCTTCCTTAAAAGATACTATCTTGAAATACTTTTTCAAAAATACAATCTGCTGTTCAAAAATATCTTGAGACACTCCTAAATATGTAAATTTATCGCTTGGCGGCGCTATCCTATGATGGCACAATATAAGTAATTTATGGCTGTTGCAGCCTAATAAAAAATTTGCCAATCCAGAACGATACAATATTTTTTTTGTGGTATTTTTAATACCTTTTTTTAAAAACATGCGCGGCCTTTTTAAGACCCATCCAGGTCTTATAAATTATTTTTTTGTTTTTCAAGTAAGGCAAAATGCATGACTGTAAAATAAATAAAAACTTGGAATACACGGCTCCATTAAATATCCTGGTCCTGGCATGAATCTTATAATCTGAAGTTAGTCTATTTTTATACTCCGCTTCCTCTCTCAGAAAATCAAACTCATCTATTATAGAATCGCAACAACTTTCTAAAACATGAATTTGCAGCACTAAACCTGGAGAAAACCTGCTATATTTAGTATCATATGCCACGCTATAATTATATAACCTGGCATTATAAGAATAATTATACTGATAAGCGATATTCCTGCCTTTTATACTTAAAAAAGAGATATCTACTAATCCTTTTTTAAAATAACCTTTTATTATTTCATTATGAAAAAATTTTGTGCTTGCCTCTGAAAATAAACCTGAACATGCCTTACCTTTCCAACTCGCCTTTTCAATTCTTTCAATCTCAGAAACCAACTCTTCTGGAGAGATTCCGTTGCCATTCGTGTTTACAAATCTCTTGAATTCAAATTCAGAATCCATCTCCTTAGATACCCTATTCTTTACGTTTTTAAACTGCCTTTGGATATTCTTAGAAAAAGTCTTTAAAAATTTTCCTTTATCTATATTTCTAAAGGCTATGTAAAAAGACCGTTCATCAATGCCTGACATTGCAGGTAAATTTAATTCCTTAATGCATTCCCTGAGTATATGGAAATTACCCGTGGTATCGGACATCTCCTGTAAATCCACAAAATCCCACCGAGATGAATTTTTCATAATATAATTCAACACTGCCAAGATAGATTCCTTTTTTTTTGGGCCTGTTAAAATAAAATCCATGCGATCTGAGACAACTGTGCCTATAAAATATATTGTCCTGACGGGCAACCCAAAAAAGGTATGCCTTCTTATCATTAAAGGAGCTATTCCAATAAGTTGATCTTTATCCATGATTTTTAAAACAAACAAGCTATTGCCTCTAGAAAAACATCTCCACCATGTCAATATCCAATCAAAACTTAAAAAAATGTTATCTACGCCGCTTTCCTTTAAAAGATAGCCCCAATTATCCTCCATCTGTTTGAGCCCATCCAAGTTAAAAATCTCTTCTATGGTTATCATCTTTCTCTTTCCCTATTGAATATACGCCTTGTTCATATTTCCAAGAAACAAGGCCTTCCATTTAGATTTTAATATCAGGGCTACTTCCTCTGAAAATCTTATTCGTCTATTTAAATACCAAATAAAAGGCATGGACAGGATTGTAATAATAATTATCTTTAAAAAGACTAGGAGCAGATCCTGAAAAAAGGCGTCACTATTTTCAATTATAAAATTTAAAAATATTGTAACGCCTAGAATATATATATACGGGATGTATAGCTTGGCGCACGCTATTAGACAACGCCATCCTTTTTTCAAATAAAACTTTGATACATAAATAAAAAGTGATGTGCCAAGTAAAAACCCCACCAATGCAGTTACAAATGCAACGCCAACCAAGCCAAGGCCTAATCTTAGAACAAAGACATCAAGAATCGTGCTTAAAAATACAGCTATTAAATAAAAATATAACATCTTGTCCTGTTTATGAAGGGCGGTAAGCAGGCCTTTTGTTGTAGGAGAGAATAGAAGAAAAAATTTTCCAAAAAGAAGGATAAAAAGCGGAGATAGAGAAGCTGTATATTGGACCAGCAAATGCCTGATAATAAAAGATGAGGCAAAATAAACCACTGCTATTAACAATGGAAGAAAAACAGCCATGACCTTAGCAGGTACAAATAAATATTTTCTCAAATCTTCTATCTCTTCACTTTCTCCATATTTATGAAAAAGCATGGGCTCTACAACCATGCCTACTATACCAGGTAAATAAAGCAAGGGCATGCAGATGAGCAGGCCTATTGTATAGTAACCAAGTTCAGTTGTGCCCAAAAATTTAAGTATCAGTATCTTATCTATCGTAAAAAGCACGAAAGGCACTAACGATAAAATCAATAACGGGGAACCTATTTTTATCAATCTAAAACTTTCTTTTATATCAAATTTTAGATTTGGTTTGTACCGTGTAGTAAAATAAAAAAATAAACAAAAGGCCAAAGGCCCGAAAATAGCAACTCCATATATGCCGTAAATTCCCCATTTCGTTACCAGTATTAACGTGAGTATAACGCACAATATGGGGAATAAAACATTTGCAACAGATATCAATGAGAATCTTTTCTCAGCAGAAAGAGCCATTTCATAAAAATTTTCAACATTCTGAACTATTATCATTATCGATACTGTTAGTATGCCTATAATGCCTGTTAAACCAAGCGAACGTTTGAAAAATAAGGAAACTATTATTATGCTTATGGACGCTATAATCGATGCGATCAAGCTGAACCCAAAGGCATTGGCTCTCACCCTGTCAGCATTTGCATAATCTCCCTTGCCAATAGAATAAGGTATCTCCCGGGACATTCCATCCAATACTCCCAGAGTGGGACAGAAAACAAAACTAAATATAATATTGAGCGCTGACCATAATCCATACATGCTGGGCCCAACTATGTGAGCATTTAAAAATCCCCGTACAAAATATGCCAAGTGAGCAAAATACGAACTAGTTGAAAACATAGCTATATCTTGAATTATCTCTTGCTTTTTATTTAACACATTTTTCATATCTTATCCTTCTTTGATATAAACCCGAAACAATACCTGCCATCATATAAAAAATAACATTTTGAATCTGATGAAATTTCATATCTATGAAAAATGAATTTAGAAAATAGATTATCCCTACCCCCCAAAATATAATAACAATCTCCCTTCCTAAAAACCCTTCTTCTAGATGCTTAAATAAAATGAAGCTTTTCCAAAAAATAGATGCTAACATGGACAGAAAAACAATAAGGCCCAATCCGCCTAATTCTACGAATATGCCAAAAAAGGTGTCGTGTATTGATAAAACATCGCCTGTGATAAAGTTAACTATTGATTTGCCTTTAGAATACTCTGCGGCATAATTGTTAAAATTTGCAAACCCAAGCCCCATAATAGGCTTCTCCTTAATCATAGATATATATATACGATAGAGTTCTATCCTGGAATCTACCGGACCTGTAGAATTAACACGTGAAATAACATTTTCTATATCTACTATTTTTGAATACAGCGGGCCCAAAAAAACTGCTCCTAATAAGGTAAAAATTACGAGATATTTTCTGAGCCTCTGATTTATAAACACCATAAACATGAAAGAAATTAGTACCCCAAGCCACGAAGCCCTCGTATAAGTAAAAAATATGGCAATAAAAGAAAGAAAAATATTTATAATAAAAAAAATCCTGTAAGGCAATCTTGTATTCAGTGCCATATAAAAGTTCAAGATAGATAACAGCCCCAGGACTGTCCCGTTTATAGCGGCAGACAGAAAAGGCCCTCTTGCCCTGCCAAAATGAATGCCCATTTTTGGATTCATGATATCTTTAGGAAAAATGAAATTTCTCATTCCAAAATGTTCAAAAATAGAAGTAACGCTTAGATATAACAGAATAAAAGATAATAAGATAAATAAGTTACGTATCTTTTTTTCTTCATTTATAAAATCCTTTGCAATTAAGAAAATAGAAAATGGGGCAATATAAGCATTAAATAATAATGTATATAAATTATATACATTAAAAAAATCCATTTCCCTGGAACCCTGCCTGGTCACGATAACTGAAAAAATAACAAGGCCGCATAATATAAGCATGAATATTTCTGTGGTTCTATTAGATAGGGAAATCTTGCCTGTTATTACCTTAAATAAATAAAAAGTAAACAGAAAAAACCATATTACCCTATCAGGAGATAAATTAGGCATATCTATGCCTAAAGGCATTTTAAAAAATGCAACAAAAAGTAAGGATATGATCCATGCAATAATAACCTTTGTTATGTCTCTAAAAAGAAAATAAATAATTAATAGCGCTGTTAATATAAACATTTCGAGCATTAAAAAATTTAAAGGCGTGATCAAAATGGATAGGCTAAGCGCGCACGCTAATAACACCAGTAATTTAAAAGATATAAATAAAGCATCAGTTTTCATAATCCGGGCATTTGTATTCTAAAATTATCTTGTTTATCTTTAGATTCCTATCTTCTCCTGACAAACTATCAAAGTAATCATTGGAGAATTCTATCTCGATAAGGTTAGCGCCTTCTTGCGAAAAGGCAGAGGCACTATATTCAGCATAAGAAGTTGAAGAGACATATGCTGACAGTATAGACGTTGAATTCATCCTCACCAGCATGTGAGGCCATTCATTCTTTGCAAAAGTGCCAGCTGCCACTATCTTCACGCCTACAAGCCCAAGAGGTAATATAAAACTAATTTTTTTTATGCCCGAGCTAGATATCAGGCCATCTTTTTCTAAATTGAAAATTAGGGCCATGTTCCTCCCTGAAATAAAACCTTCTCCATTTTTATCATTCAACTCCAAAAGCCTATGCATATAAGGCATTATCTCTTCAAAAGGCTTCCGCTGCCTCTGCAAGAGGTCTATCTTGTTCTGCAACGTCATGCAATCGTTTTGATTTATAGACAACGCCTTTTCTATCAACGCCTCTGCCTTTTTATAATCACCTATTGAGATAAAATGCCTTGCCCTTGAATTGAGAAGGAGGACATTTTCTGAATCATTTAAAGGCTGAGGATATTTTCCGGCTATATCCACCTGTCCCATTCTTTCTAATATATTTACCATCTTTATAGACATTTCTTCCGAACCAAAGCCCTCTGCCAGTTTATACATCTTCAAGGCCCCCTCTAAATCGCCTTTCCTGTAATATAAATCCCCTTTTTCAATGTATATCTCTGGTTCATATTTACCATGATTTAGATCTAACCACGCCATGCTCTTTTTCTCAAGCAAAGAAGCGCGTTTGAAGGCATTTACTGCTTCATCGATATTACCTAAACTTACAAGCAGATCTCCCATTTTTTTCAAGTAATAAGAATTGTTCGGATCTAAATCTAAAGCCTTTTTATAAAAACCTCTGGCTGAATCAATATCTCCAAGGTATAAAAAAGAATCTCCAATCCCTAGCCATGCCCATGCATCCGCTGGATTTATCTCAGAAGCGCGCCTGTAATATTCAAGCGCCATCAAAAGGTCTTTTTCTTTGTAATAGTTAATAGAAGCTCTGCCCGTATGTATTTGCGCTAATTTTTTATAATAATCACTAGTTCCGGGTAAAATATTTATAGCCCTATTTAAGCCGCTAAGTTTTTCATCACAACCAGCCTTGCGTACACTTATAAGGATAGCCTCTGCCACAACAAGTCTCGAAATGCCCAAAATCCATATAAACATAATGACGATAAATAGTGGCCTCAAAACATACAACGCTCTTCTGTTAAGCATTATCTCCAAGTATTTATCCGGCTCTGCATCCCTAGAACGCAGGCTGAAAATCATCCCTGATAAAACAGCAAATAAAATTGCATTTGCTGGTATCCTTAAATTAAAATCTACTATTGAATGTATAGCTATACTTAAAATACCTGTAAACATTCCTATGGAAACACCTTTTTTAAAATTACTCTCTGAAACTAAATAAGTCTTTATCGCTTTTCTTGCGATCAAAAAAAGCATATAAAACGCCAAAAAAAGCGAAACGATTCCTAATTCAGAAGCTAATTGCAGATAATCATTATGGGCATAATTTACAAAAAGATTAAGGCCAGCAGGCCTGTATCTTGGAAAACAATGTATAAATGTCCCTATCCCTGTTCCAAAAAATAGGTTATCCTTTATAATACCGAGCGTGCCATTCCATATCTCTAAACGGCCTTCAAAGTCAAATTCTTTATAACTGGCTATTCGGCCTAAAAATAAATCCAAAGCCCCATTTTTCATAAACAAAAATCCGATTAAAATAAAAATAAAAAATAAGGTGAAAAACCTTTTTCTAATAAAACCTTTTTTGTATAGCAGAATAAACATTATCGACATTGAAAACGCCAGCGAAAACCAGGCGCCGCGGGACATTGAAAGCATAAATGCCAATAACATTACAAAGAAAAGATAGATATAAAACGGTCTTTTCATACCATTCCTCTCGCCCAAGGCTAAGCCAATGCATAATGGGATACTCAATTCCAAAAAACCAGCAAAGTGGTTATGGTTCACATATACTGATGAAAGAAAATTCTTGATATCCCACCAGGAATTTGTTATGCCTCCCAGATATTGAATGATTCCAAAAATAGAAAGTACGGCCCCAACTATTACAATGACATTTACAACCTTTTTAATATCGCGCCTATCATTGATATGGTTTACCGTTAGATAGAATATTGCTATAAGATTTACCAATTTAGAAAATTCAATAAGAGAATCGTGCATATAAGGGGCTCTAAAGATAGACGCTGCTGCTAATAACAGAAACAATAACAATGGGATACCCAGCGCTGTAGGCTTGAATCTTAATATTCCTTCTTTGGCCATATGCAAGAACCATAACAACATAGCAACTGCCGTCAATATCTGCAATGACCCGAAAGCTAACGGACATACTGAACCTCGGAAAAGAGGAGATACTATTATCATTAATATTAAAATAAATTTTATTATCATAGGATTTTTATAAAACTCTCTACTACATCTTCATCAAATTGAGAACCTCTGCACTTAATAAGTTCATCTATGGCCATATCTTTTGAAATAGGCTTTTTGTAAGAATATTCTGAGACCATGGAATCATACGCCTCTGCAATTGAAATTATGCGCGCTGCTTTTTTAATGTCTTTTCCCTTAAGCCCCATAGGGTAACCTGCGCCATCTATTCTTTCGTGATGTTGAGAAACAATATCCGCTATTTCTTTCAGCTCCTTTATCGAATTCAATAATTCTTCTCCCTTGGATGGATGAAGTTTCATTAATTCATATTCCTGAGCTGTTAAAGACTCTGATTTTAGGAGTATGCGCCTATCAATAGCCATATGGCCTATATCATGAACAAGGCCTGCCGTCTTCGCATAGATGATATCCTCATCTGTAAGGCCTAATGCCTTTGACAATTTATAAGAAATCTCAGATACCCTCTTGGAATGAATGATAAAAGAATTTCCAGGCAACCCCAATAACTTAAATACATTTACTAGCGCCATGCAATAAATTTCCATAAGCGCAAAAGGACCTTCTATCTTTACTGGAATACTGCCTTCTTCGCCCATTGCAGCAAGAAGTTCGCTCTTAGATATCCTGTGATGGCCTCCCGGTGTTTTCAATGTCTTTAACTTATTGGCGTATATATAATTTTTTATAGCTGAAAGGCTCAGGTTAAGGTGCTTTGCAGCTTCTCTTGGAGTAAAATAAACTTCTGTATCTAAATCTTTTTTCATATTCACCTTTTTATTTGACTATTTAACTACTTTAGTCAATTTTAAGTTTTTTTAACTACCTTATATCAAAACCCCTTCTATGTATTTGCAATACGCGCTGCATATTAAAGCAAATTTCTTATCTATTTAGCGTTAAGGGGTTTATAGTACTTACCGTAATAGTACTGTGGGTAATAATAGCTGTTTCTGGTAAGCGAGACGTTGTTTAAGATAACTCCTATTATATTTGCGCCTGCTTTGTGCAATAATTCCTTTGAGTTATTTAAAAGGTCTTTTGTAGTCCTGTCAGCTTCAGCTATAAGAATAACACCGTCGCATAGGCCTGATAATACTGCCGCATCTGTAACAAGCGCGACAGGAGGCGCGTCAAATATTATTTTTGAAAATCTTGCGCCTGCTTTTTCTAAGAAAAGTTTTGCGTTCTTTGAAGAAATCAATTCAGCTGATTTATGAGAGATGCTCCCAGCTGGAATAACAGATAGATTGTTAATACCTGTATATTTAATAATCCTGTCAAAATCAACTTGTCCTGCAAGATAATTAGAAAAACCTGATACATTATCTATATTAAATACAGTATGCACCCTGGGTTTCCTCATATCAGAATCTACGAGAAGCACGCTTTCTCCGCTATCCGCCATCATTATTGCTAAATTCACTGCGCTGATTGTCTTTCCTTCTTTCGGCACAGAACTTGTTATAGCTATACTCTTCGAATAACCTGAATCCTTTAAGGAAAATAATAGATTAGTCCTTATTGAACGATAGGCCTCGGAAGCCATACATAAGGAATCTTTTTCAACTACGCGGTCTGCGTCTATCTTGTTCCTTATATTCTTTCCGTCAGGCTTAATCCTTGGGACAGACCCCAATACAGGCAATTGAAGCAGGGTTACTATATCGTTTGAATTTTTAATTGTAGTATCCATATACTCTCTAAAAAATACCAAAGTTAAACCACCTATAATACCAAGCACTATAGATAGCGCAATATTAAGCGTTTTCTTAGGCTTAATAGGCCTCTTGGGTTCCTCTGCTATATCCTGAATACGGACATTATTTGTCTGGATTTTGCTTGAGATGGCTGTTTCTTTCATCCTATTTAAAACAATATCAAGAATACGTTTATTAGTTTCTAATTCTCTTTTTAGGGCATTGTATTCTATTATCTTTCGCTCTACCTCTAATGCCTCTTCTTTTCTTTCATCAAGTAGTTTTTTTAACTTACCTTCTTCTTCTGCTGCATAATCATCTTCGGTTTCCAATTTTGTTGTTACGCGCGATGTCTCCTCGGCCTTTATGTGCAACTCTTCACTTTTTATGCGTGATTTAAGATAATTTGTGGTCTCAAAAAGAGCTATCATCTTGGGGTGTTTATTTTTATATACCTCTTTATACTCGGCTAAAATTGCCTGTTGTTTTGAATAATCCTTTTTTAATTGCTGAAGAACCTCATTATTACTCAATAAGGTTGATAAATTTTCCAGTCTAAGATTTCCTTCCGTATCAACAGAGCTCTTATGCGCGCTCTCTGCCTGTATCCTTTTTCTTTGGGCATCCAGATAAACTGTATTGAGTTTCATAAGAGCGTCATTAATTATATTCTGTTTATCTTCTATAGAACCTACTATATTATTCTTTTCTTTATACGCCTGCAAACTAAACTCTGATTCTCTGACTTTTAATTTCTGTTTATCAACTTCTTCCCTCAGCCAGGTTTCTGCCTCATTTGAAGGATTAATTCTTGAAGCAATATTAGAATCTGTATAGACCTTGGCAAATTTATTTACTATAAGAACAGCCTGCCTTGGATCCTTATCATCTATACTTATCTTTATAATTCTTGTATCTTTTACAAGTTCAACTTTTAACTTTTTTAATAAGTGCCCTACGGGATCTTTTTCTTTTTTAAACTCTTCTTTATCTGCCAAACCCAGATTGTTTATAACCTGCATGGCAATGTTTCTGCTCTTTATTATTTCCTGCTGCGTTTCTATATAAGCTCTATACGCAAAATAATTTGTCTCTCCTAATTTTATAATATCTTTTACAGCTAAAATATCTGGCTCAGCTACATCTATAATAATTGTAGATACAGCTCTGTAAATAGGATGTTGTTTAAAGGTTGCAAATGTAACTGCAGTAACAGTTATTAAAAAGAATGCTATAAGCGTCCACTTTCTACGCAGTATTACAGAAATGTATTCTTTTATATGCAGCTCTTTATTAAAAGTAGTATTCTCCATGATTATGCCCTCAATTAAAAGAAACTCTCTGGCACAACAATTACATCGCCTGGTTTTATAGTTATATCCTTTTCCTTATTGCCTTTTTCAGTTATATCTGTTATCTTTATTGGGATAGTAACTTGTGAATTATTTTCTACACGAATAATCTTAGTTCCATTTTGAGATGCGCCTTGTTTAAAACCTCCTGCCATTGTAATTGCCTCTAATACAGTAGTGGGCCTGTCTTTAGAAAGCTCATACTCTCCTGGTTTATTTACAAAACCCATAATAAAAACTTTTTTTGGATGGTATTCTTCAATGAAAACATTCACTTGCGGATTAACTAGGTAATCTTGTTTCAATAAATTTGTTATCTTTGATTCTGCCTCAGCTACTGTAAGTTCTCCTATTTCAAGAGTTCCAAGCAACGGAAATGCAATCTCGCCCTTTGAACCTACTCTTGCCTTTGTAGTGAGGTCAGGCTGTTCATACACAGTTATTCCCAAAACATCTCCTGTCTCTATTTTGTATTCTTCGGAAAAAACATTTGAAAAGTTTAGCATAATAAACATAAAAAAAATGAGGATAAAATATTTCATAGTATTAGCTCCTTACTAAAATACTGCTTTTGCGCTTAATGTAACTAGATTCTGAGTATAGTCAAATGTAGAGAAATTAGAATCTCTTATAATATGTTCTAATTGTAGGGTAGATGTTAGCCATTTTCGAAAATAATATTTTAATCCTACGCCAAGTGAATAGTATTCATCTTTTCTTTTTTTGGTTACGCCGCTTTCTGTAGTTTCTATAGGATATAAATGAATCTGATATAAACCTGTAATAAAACCTAATAATTTGTAAGTAAAAAAATGGTCAAATGTTCCAGAAGCGCTTGTAACATCGTAATAATTATTTAAACCATATGTTGATTCATAGGCTGTTTTAGATAATGAAAGTTTTAAGGCGTTTTTATGTGAAAATGTATGCACAATATCTGAATAAAGCACCCATGAATTAAAATCTGGAAGGCTTGCCTGTTCATAATTTCTAAACTGATATCCTGTTTTTATTGTTGCAGTTGTCTTTGGAGTCAAGTTCCCAATAGCTCCAACAAGTATCTGATGGTAATCTGAATCAGATCTTGCAATATTATTATCATACCTTGTTTGATTAAAATCATATTCTAAAAGAAGTTTTGTCTTAGGAAATGTCTGATGAGTAACCATAAAAGAATAGCGATGATCAGTCCTGTCATATTGATCATAAACAGAATCTGATTTATAATCACGCGTGAAATTCTCATATCCAATTTGTATGCCCAGCCTATCCTTTTGAACTCCTGCTGTAATGCCTGCTCTATTGTCATCTCTTTTTACCCTAGAAACATCTTCTGTGCTAGGCCTGTCGAATGTCCTTATAAAGTTATCGTATATATTAAAGGTAACATCCCTCCAGTTTAATTGTAGATTCCCAAAGGCATTATGGTTAGTGGTATTCTGGGAAGAATTATCCATAAACCTTACAAAATCAACATGATAATCCAATGTAAGAAGATTGTCGCTAAATGGAAGATAGGCTGTTATGCCTGGGGTGAGAGTAAGTATAATGTCTGATTTTTCATTGCTTGGGTCCAGAAAAATATTGTCGTCATATTGCAGTTTTATTTCTCCCCATGGAGATATTTTAGCCTTTTCTGGTTTAGGTTCAGTTTCATAATATTCATATATATACTTAGTCTCATAAAGAGCATAGAGAGGTTGAATATATATTAGACATGCAACAAATACAAAGATAACTATAAGGTATACATTTTTCATTGATATTTCTCCTGATAGGATTAATCAAAGATTATTAGAAGTATACCCTACATTAATCTATTTGTCAATACTTTTTTTATGTTTTTTTAAACTGTATTATATGATTTTAGTTCTTTATAAGAGCTAATGTTTCTGCTCTTGTCTTTTGGTTCTCCTTAAAAACTCCTCTTACTGCGCTTGTAACTGTAAGAACGCCTGATTTTTTAACCCCCCTCATACTCATACATAGATGTTCTGCCTCTATTATAACCATAACTCCCATTGGTTTAAGCTTTTTCATGAGTATTTCAGCTATTTCAGTAGTGAGTCTTTCCTGGACCTGTAATCTTTTTGAAAGAATTTCTACTACCCTGACTATCTTACTTAATCCTGTGACTTTATTATTCTTAGGTATATAAGCTATATGGGCCTTACCTATAAATGGTAAAAGATGATGTTCGCATATAGAATATAAAGGTATATCCTTTAAAAGCACCATCTCATCATGTTTTTCAGTCAGAAGAACCTCTAATTCTCTGGCAGGATCTTTTGATATGCCGCTGAATATCTCAGCATACATCTCAGCCACCCTTTCAGGGGTCTTCTTAAGGTCTGGTCTATCCGCATTCTCCCCAACTGCTTCCAAAATCATCCTCACTGCCTTTTGTATCTTACTCTTATCCATCTCCCACCCCTCTCTCTCTAATGTTACAAAACAAGTCATACTCGTTTTGTAACATTGTATTATTTGCCAATGCAAAATTCTGAAAATATCTTATCCAGCGCCTTTTCTGTTATTGTATGACCTGTTATTTCCCCCAAGCTTTCTATTGAAGCTCGAACATAAGCGCTTATACAATCCATAGGTAATCTGCTTTTATGCGCTTTTATAGCTTCATTTATATCTAAAGCAGAGCGCCTTAAAATATCTAATTGCCTTTCATTTGAAACCCCTATAAAGCCTGGACCAGGGGTTTTACCCTTCCAAACTATATCTTTGATTTCATTTTCTAGTTTATCAATACCTGTCATCTTTAAACTAGATATATGCGCAAAAGGGCTTTTTGGAAAAAATCTTCTTATTCTTTTAATATCCAGCGCTTTCCTGAGATCCCGTTTATTTATAACCACTATGACTTCCTTCCTATTATCCTTTATTCTTTTTATTATATCCAGGTCATCTTTATTCAGCCTCCTAGACCAGTCTAAAACCAATAAAATCAGATCTGCATTTTCTAAATAGATATGACTCCTTCTTATGCCCTCTTTTTCTACCAAATGGTCTGTGTCAGTTATGCCTGCTGTATCTACAAGCGCCACAGATATACCTTTAATATTAACTATCTCTTCTATTGTGTCCCTTGTAGTTCCAGGTATATGCGTAACAATGGATCTGGATTCCTTTAATATAGCGTTCATCAGGCTGGACTTACCTACATTAGGGCTGCCGCATATAACTGTCTTTATTCCTTGCCGTAAGATCTTGCCATGATTAGAGCTTGAAATAAGTTTTTCTATCTCATTTTTCACGCTATTAAGCCTTTTAAAGATGTTATCTTTCCTAAGTCCTCTAAGTTCTTCTTCTGAAAAATCTATAGAAGCCTCCATATGAGCGTATATTTCAATCAGGTTTTCTCTTATTTCATCTATCTTTTTGGAAAAAAGGCCTTCCAAATTATTCAAAGCAGACCTCAGTGAAAGTTCAGTTTTTGCCTTTATTATATCCAGCACTGCCTCTGCCTGAAGTACATCTATCCTTCCATTTAAAAACGCCCTTTTAGTAAATTCTCCTGGTTCTGCAAGCCTTGCTCCATTAAACAGGCATAAATCAAGTATCTTCTTGAGCGGAGCTATCCCGCTATGACAATTTATCTCAATTATATCCTCTTTCGTATAACTTCTCGGCGCACGCATTACTGTCAAAATCACCTCATCCACCACTCCTCTGCCCTTGCTATTATCTATAATGTGCCCATAATGAACCGTATACGTTTTAAATCTAGAAGGTTTTTTGCCATCTTTAGATAGAAATATCTTATCCGCGAGTTTCAGACTACCCTTCCCGCTTAATCGCACAATACCTATGCCGCCTTCCCCTATAGGCGTTGAGACCGCCACAATCATATCATCTAACCCTAAATTTCCCATAACCTTATCCAAACAACTTGACATTTCAACAATGTTAAAATGTCAAGTTGTTGCAATTAAAATACTGCATTGCATCGCCAACTACAAACAAAGAGCCTGTAACCAATATTAAATCTTCCCTGTCTGCAAGTTTTACTGCCTTTCCTAAAGCTTCTTCTATATCATTGCCTTCTTCAAGCCTTGATCTTGAATCTAGAAAATACCTTTTTAATCTTGATGCATCTTCTGCCCTGGGATTATCTTTTGCTTTTGTCAGAATTATTATATCGCTAACCGTATCCAAAATACCGCTTACGCCTTTTATATCCTTATCGCTGGATATCCCGAATACGCATATTAATTTCTTATATCTGAATATTTTTTTTATCGAAGAAATTAATGCCAGCATACTGGCAGGGTTCTGCGCGCCGTCTAAAATTATATAAGGCTTCCTCTGGATGATTTGCAGCCTCCCAGGCCAGTCCGCTTTCTTTAACCCGCTTCTTACAGCATCCTCTTCTATATAAAATTTTTTCTGATTTATAGCTTTAAGCATACCTATGCTAAGAGAAGCATTTTCAATCTGATGGCCGCCAATTAAATTTAGTTCCAAATCTTTATAATAATACCCTGGCCCTTTTAGATTAAAGACCTGCCTATCTTCATCTGAACTAACAATAGAATATTTTATATCTTTTCCAACCTCATACAATTTTGCTTTTTTTTCTTTGCATACTTTTCTTATAACATCCATCGCTTCCTTTTCCTGCGAAGCGCTAACAACTAAACTCTGCTCTTTTATAATCCCTGCTTTTTCATATGCAATCTTGCTCAGCGTATCGCCTAATTTATCCGTATGTTCTAAGCTAATATTTGTTATTCCGCATACTAAAGGCATTGTAACATTCGTTGCATCCAGCCTCCCTCCAAGCCCTGTTTCTAAAACCGCTATATCAACCTGCTCTTTCTTAAAATACAAAAAAGCGCATGCTGTCAGAATTTCAAAAAAAGATGCCTTGCCTAAAGTTTTATGCTCTCTGAATTTTTCCGCAACAGGCCTTATCTCTTCTATAAGCCCTATAAATTCTTCTTCGCTTATCATCCCTTCAAACATATCCGGTCTTTGGCCTAATATTCTTATTCTTTCCCTAAAGTTCACAAGATGCGGCGAAGTATATAATCCAACTTTATAACCGGCTTCCTTTAATATATAAGCCAAAATAGCGCATGTAGACCCTTTGCCTTTAGACCCTGCCACATGAATAACATTTAAATCTTTATGCGGATTATCCAATTTATCTAAAATAGCAATCATCCGTTCCAGGTTAAACGAAGCTGTATATTGATACTTAGATATCTTTTCGAAATTGATAAAAGAATCAATGTATTGTATCGCCAAAGTGTAATTCATAATATAAAGCTTAAAGGACTAAGGCAGGCCTAATGTTTAAAGTGTCTTACTCCTGTCAAAACCATACTAATTCCAGCATCATCGCATGCTTTTATAACATGCTCGTCTCGAATAGAGCCGCCCGGTTGGATTATACTCGTTATACCTGCTCTCTTAGCTTCCTCTATAGCATCTTCTTTAGGAAAGAATGCGTCGCTGGCGCATGTAGCGCCTTTAGAAAGCTCTTTAGATTTCATTATGGCAATAACCATTGAATCAACCCTGGACATTTGTCCGGCGCCTACTCCTACTGTCTTTGTGCCTTGCGACAATACTATTGCATTTGATCTGACATGTTTTGCTATCTTCCAACCAAAAAGTAAAGAAGCTATTTCTTCTTTTGTAGGCCTTTTCTTTGTAACTACTTTTAAATCCTTCTCTTCTATATGAAAAATATCCCTATCCTGTATCAAAAGCCCGCCTACAACTTTTTTCAAATCATAATCCTTCTCTATGCCTTTTAATTCTCCGACTTCTATCAATCTGAGATTTTTCTTATCCATTAAAATATCCAGCGCCTTTTTTTCATACGAAGGGGCGATAATGCATTCTGTAAAACCTGCATTGATTATTGCTTCGGCTGTTTTTAAATCTACTTCTCTATTAAGGCCTACTATGCTTCCGAAAGCGGAAAGCTTGTCGCAATCTAAAGCATCATTATATGCCTCTGCTAATGTCTTAGCGCTTGCAGCCCCACAAGGGTTTGTATGTTTTATGACGCTTGCCGCAGGGTCTTTGAATTCTTTTACTATCTCAAGAGCCGCATCCAGGTCTATGATATTATTAAACGAAAGTTCTTTCCCATGAAGCTGCTTTGCATTAGCTATGCCTACTACGCTTATATTTTTATCTTTATAAAAACTTGCTTTCTGGTGCGGATTTTCTCCGTATCTCAAGCCCTGCGCCTTTTCAAACTTCAATTCTAGAACATCTGGAAATTCTTTACCCTCTACCTTTGACCCTTCGTTTTCGACTTGTTTTTTCAAGTAGCTATAAATCGCTGCATCATACTTTGATGTTTTCTCGAAAACCTCTACGCCAAGTTTAAAATGCAATTCATCGGAAACCGCCCCGTTATTTTTCTTTAATTCTTCTATCACATCTTTATATCTATCTGGGTTGCACACTACCACGACATCCTTAGAATTTTTTGCAGCTGACCTTAACATGCTCGGCCCGCCTATATCTATATTCTCTATCGCTTCTTCTAATTTCACGCTAGGCTCGGCAACTGTTTTTTCAAAAGGATAAAGATTTACAACCACCATATCTATCAGGCCTATATCATGTTTCTTAATCTGCTCCATATGTTCTTTTTTATCCCGTATAGCGAGAAGCCCGCCGTGAATCTTTGGATGTAGTGTCTTTACCCTGCCGTCCAGCATCTCTGGAAAACCAGTGTAGTCTGACACAGACTTGACAGGCACACCCAAGCTTGCTATAAGCTTAGCAGTCCCGCCTGTAGATAATATCTCCACTTTAAATTCATTCAACACTTTTACCAATTCTTCTAATCCTTTTTTATCTGATACGCTTATAAGCGCCCTTTTAATCTTCCGCATCTCTCCTCCCTAGACGTTGAAGCGAATGTTCAACATGTCGCCGTCTTTAACAATATATTCTTTTCCCTCTATCTTCAATAATCCTGCCTCGCGCACCTTTTGCATATTGCCAACACATTTAATAAAATCTTCGTAATTCACAACCTCTGCCCTGATAAAACCCCTCTTTATATCAGAATGTATCTTGCCTGCAGCCTCTATAGCGCTCAGGCCCGATTCCAGATGCCAACCTGTTGTATCTTTGTCTCCTGCTGTAAAAAACGTGAGAAGATTCAATTCCTTGCATATTATTTTTGACATATTTTCCCTGAAATTATACCCAGAGCCCATCTCTTTTGAAAATTGGCCGCGTTCTTCTGGTTTTAATTCCAAAATCTCAAGCTCTGTCTTGCCGAAAAATCTTACGTAGTTTAAGCCCATTGAAGAACAATATTCCTCAGTCTGGCTTATCTTATCCATATTTATCCCTTCTTCTAGATTTATAACGCCAACTATGGGCCTGAGGCTTATAAATGAAAAACCGGAAAAAAGTTTCAGCTCGTCCTTAGTCAACCCTATATTACGCAGAAGTTTTGAGTTTTCAAGAGAATTCTGGCATTTTTTTAATAGTCTCATTTCGCTCTCTATATCAGTCTTGATTTTCATTCTTTCTTTCTCTATTTTAGTAATCCTATTCTGTATAGCCTCCAGGTCGGCAAGAATAATGTCCATCATATACCCTTCCAGGTCTTTTTTAGGGTTTTCGCTGAAAAATGCATTTGCTACGCATATAAACAGGTCTATGTCGTTCAGCTTAGAATATTCCTTGCCTGTAAAACCTGCGCTTGAACTAATATCCAGGAAAGCTGTTTCAGGATATACTCTTTTCTTTGAGGAAAAGATATCGCTAAGTTTTTCTATGCGGCTATCCATAAATTTAAACATGCCTATATCGCCGGTAATATTAGCAGATTGCAGCAATACCTTGAATATGGTTGTTTTTCCGGACTGCGCCGGACCAATTATGCCAATCTTCATAAGATGTAAGGAATCATGCGGTTCTAAGGCGTGTTATTACTTCAAATATTTCGCCTTCTTTAGCTTTTTTATCTTCTATTTTTATCTTTATCTTAACTGCATTTGGCAGGCCAACGCCTGACGCCTGATCAGAATTCCAGGCATCTTGCCATACCAACCCGTCAAAATATGAAAATTCCAGTTCTGAAACATTATCGCTCAATACATCACTATGGCCATAAGTTGTAAAATCATAATCTGGTTCTATTTCATCATTGCGCATAAGAAGCCTTTTAGCGCTATCCAGCCAGTATTCCACCTCGCTGAGTTCAAATACGCCTGAATCCGCGGAAACGAAAGAAATAAAACTGACCTTAAACTTATCTCCTGTAAACTTACAAAGAGAATTAGAGTTAATTACTGCTTGGCTTATTTCTGCGCTAATCCTGGAGATAGCGCTTCTCGCATTCTGATAACGCTCGCTTCTGGCCTCACCCTTTTGCCAGGATTTTGAAGCGCTCAGAAAAATAGTAAACGTAGAAGCCACTATCATTGCCAATATCGCAAGGGCAATAAGCACTTCTACGAGAGTAAACCCCTTGAGCCTATTTAATGACATAGGTGATAAAATCTTTAGACCTTGTGGTATTTCGTTCAGGCCAGATTACAGTCACAACAACCTTTCTCATATCGTCGCTTGAGGCTACTCCCTCTAGCGAAATATTATCTATCTTTATAGCCCACTCAAAATCTCCGTCTTTTCCTGAAAGAGGTATCTTGGGAGGAAGCTCTGTTATCGCATCAAACCCAGCCAGTTTAACATCTTCTATTTTATTCTGCGCCAAAAAAGATGCCTTTGTCATCATGCCTGCGCGCTGCGACGCCCTTAAGCCAATAGGAAATATCTGCAATACTCCTACTAAACCAATAGCCAATACAGCTATTGCGATAATCAATTCCAGCAGCGAAAACCCTCTTTTCTTATCCATATACATTCCAAACAACTTTACAAATTGACATTGTTGATTTGTAAAGTTGTTGCGAGTTGCAAGTTATTCTATAAGTTTTGCCAGCGAGAATAGCGGCATAAACATTGAAACTACGATAAATCCTACAACAAGACCCATAAAAACTATAAGCAAAGGTTCCAGAAGAGAGGTAAGGCCGCTTACTGCAACATCCACCTCATCTTCAAAATTATCTGCAATCTGCATTAGCATCTTTGCCAAATCCCCTGTTTCCTCGCCTATATTTACCATTTTTGTAACAAGCGGGGGGAAAGCCTTGCTTGCCTCCATAGGCCCTGATACGCTTTCTCCCTCTTTGATACTATCCCGCACCTGTATAACTGCTCTGGCAATGAATTCATTTCCTATTGTATCTTTCACTGTTTGAAGCGCAGCGAGTATCGGAACTCCGCTTGAAAGCAATGTCCCTAGAGTCCTTGAAAATCTTGCGACGCTAACTTGCTGTATTAAATTTCCTACAACAGGGATACGCAGCTTTAACTTATCAACTATCAATTTTCTATCAGGATTTTTTATAATTGCCTTATATAGCGCAATTATAGCTGCTGGCAAAAGAGGTATAAGAAACCATATACGCCTCGTAATCTCGCTTATGACAATCAATATCTTGGTAGGAAGCGGCAGACTTCCTCCAAGCTCTGAAAACATATTTGTAAAAGTAGGTATTACAAACACCATCAGCATTATTAGTATGAGAACCGCAACTATCATTACGAACATTGGATACATAAGCGCTGACTTTACCTTATCCCTCAGCTTCTGGGTCTTATCCAAAAACTCAGACAAACGCTTAAGTATGTCTTCAAGCATACCTCCCAGCTCTCCCGCCTTTATCATATTTATATAAAAATCAGGGAATACTTTCGGAAAGTGAGCTAGAGCTTCTGAAAAATTGGAACCGCTTTCCACTTCATCTGCTATTGATTTTATAACGCTTTTTAAAGCTCCTGGCTCCAGTTGATCATGTAATGTCCTGAGGGCTTTTACAAGAGGTAGGCCTGCTGCTATAAGCGTGGCGAGCTGCCTGGTAAACAAGACAAGAGATTTTGTGCTTACCTTTTTCTTGAAGTCTAATATTGCCAAAAATTTCGAAAAGTTCATCGTTCATCTTTTTACAACAGTATCATTGATTTCTATGCTCAGACCTTCTTTTAGATCTTTGATATTGGCTGCGGCAATTCTGTCTCGCGTCTGTATAATCTCTACTGAGCCAAGAAATGTTTCTCCCCTGTAAACATTCAACTTATTTCCTATATCAATCCCATCCTGCTTGCCAAGATCTATGACAACAAAATTATGTTCCTTGTTGACTGTAACAATCCTGCCTTTTAACTCTAGTTTCTCTTCAATCCGTTCCAAAGAAGGGGCTGTAAGCTTGGCTGTTTTCTGGGCGCGAATAGGGGGCAAGTCCACTTCTTCAGGACTATGATAAGCCTCTGCCCTTGCCTCTTGAGACTTAACTGCGCTTTCCTGAAGCGCAATTTTAAATTTATTTATTTCGTGATTTTTATATTCCACATCGCTTTCAAGCCTGGCGAGTTTTGCATTCATGCTTTCTTTTTCAGCAAGGAGGTTATTATATTCCTTCGCTATCTCTTCAAATTCTGATATCTTGGACTTAAGCGCATTATTCTCCAAAGCAAATTTCTCGGACATTCTCTTGTCATCTTTATTTACATCCTTTTCTCTAAGAAAGTCATTGCTTATAATTTGCGCTACCTGTTCAGAATCCTTTAGATTTTGCTCAATTAAATTTTTCTCTTCCTGTAACTTGGCAAGCCTTAGATCCTTATCCACGCTTTCAGCCTTTAACATGGATATAACCTGATTCTTCGGCTCTATCTCATTTTTTAATCTTTCTATCTCCACTTCCAAACCAACCTTTTGCTTAAGAAGGTTTGCAACAAACATATCTGATTCTATTTCCCTCAATCTTTTTTCAAGAAACGCTTTTCCTTTTTTAACGCTGGAAAGCTCTCTCTTTAAATCATCTCTTTCACTGACCGCTGTCTCGTTTTCAGAGCTCAAACTCCTGTGGCTTGCTTCCAGAATACTAAATTTCTTTTCTATGGCTTGTAATTTTGATTTTAATTCTGTCTTTTCTCTGGCTGCCAGCGTAAGCTCTGTGTTTAGCTTGTCCATAGTGGTCTTAAATAATTCTTCCAGATTCGTATATTCATTATAGAGTTTTTCCTTTGAAAGAAAAAACCAAGCTGTGCTGAAACTGCTTAACACCACTAATCCTACTAATATCCATAGTATTGACCGCAGTGTTTTATCCATAGCTTTATCTCCTTAAATATTTTTTTAAAGGCCTGCTCTTTTATTTATTATATCACATATTCTTCTTTGAATAAATATTAATAATTGTTTTGGCGCAAGGATTATGTTATTTAAATCTTCAAATATCATATAGACACTCGGCACCAAGAACAGCATCAGTATCGTAGAAGACGCTAGTCCACCGATAACAGTTATCGCGAGAGGAGACCATAGATTTGCTGATTCACTTCTGTCAAATGCCATCGGGACAAGCCCAAGTATTGTTGTAGATGTAGTCATAAATATAGGCCTGAATCTGTCTTCGCCCGCTATGATAGTTGAATGTAATATCTCCCGATATTTATCTGTCCTTTCGCCGTTCTTTTTCGTTCTTAAAAAATTAATGCGATCAACTAAAATAATTGCGTTATTTACAACTATCCCTGCCAGCATTATAGCCCCTATAATAACGCCTCTTGATATAGGTTTATGGGATATAAAAAGCGCTGCTACGACTCCAATTATTGCAAGCGGAACTGAAAGAAGTATTACAAAAGGCTGGGCAAATGATTCAAATAAAGATGCCAGCACCATAAAAACCAATAATAGCGTTATCCATAAAACACCTGGCATCTGAACATATGGCGGCGCTAGAGAAAAAGGAAACGCGGATAATTCTTTTTCATTTTTTATATTCCTTTCATAGTCTCCTCCTACCCTCCAGTAATAATCCTTCGGAAATTCCATATCTCCCAAACTTGCCTTCACTTTTTCCACTGCCTTTTGCAAAGACCCCTTTGAAACCATCGCTGTTATTTGCACAACCCTTGCCTTATTCTTTCTTGTAATTTCACTCATGCCTATATCCGGCGCAAAATCCGCAATCTGCTCCAGAAGTATGGATTCCCCTTCGGGAGTATATATTGTAAGTCTCCTTATATCATCCAATCTCTCCCTATATTTTTTCTGCAGCCTTGTGATAGTCTCTATTTCTCTTGCCTCAGCATGAAAAAGCGTAGCCCTCAAACCTCTTATCTCCCCATGCAATGTCTCTGCTGCTTCCTGGGTTGTGAACCCAAACGAGCTTGCCTGCTGTTTATCTATTTTAACAAGCCATTCAGGCCTGCCGCTTATTCTGGACATTCTTATATCCTGAAGGCCATCTATACTGCCAAGCCTTGTAGCTATTGAAATAGCTGTCTCTTTTAATATCTTGTAATCATATCCATAAAGATCCAGGGTTAGTTCCTTTAACCCGCTTTCTTCCAGTTCTGAAAAATATATGAAGCCCCCTTTATAATGTTTCGCGACTACATCTCCTTCCAGCCGTATCGCATCCATTACCTCCTTAGTAGTGCGGGCCCTGTCTTTTATAGGAACTAATTTAATATATATCTTTGAAGACCCTGGCTCAATCCTGGATGTAAACGTCTTTATCTCTTTTATATGCTTAAGCTTCTCTTCTAATTCCTTTGCCATTTTATCAGTGACATCTAATTTAGCGCCTGGTTCCAGCTCAACAAAGATTGTAAAACGGCCTTCTTCTGCGTCTACCATAAATTCTTTTTCCAGTTTCATTCCAAAAAATAATGCTATACCTAACATCAAAAATGCCGCACCCATCAATAAATACCTGAACCTGAGCGCCATAACCAGCCCTTTTCTATATATGCCTTTTATTTTAATAGCTAAACTTTTCTTTAACGCCTTTTGCTCCTTTTTTTCTATTGGCTTGCGCGCCATCTGGCTCAATAAAGTAGGCACCAGAGTCATAGCTACAAATAAACTCGTCAATAGAGAATAAGTAACAGTAAAGGCAAGCCCGCTCCAGAGCATCCTTGTCTCTTTATTTACAAATGCAAACGGAAGAAACACTATGATAGTAGTTATAGTGGACGCAATTATTGCTAACCCCATTTCTGAGGCGCCTTCTATAACCGCGTTCTTATCCTTATCTCTCCAGCCAGGTAAAGGTAAAATCTCAGACCTTTTTTTATCCACATTATCAAGCACAACTATAGAATTATCCACAAGCATACCTATGCCGAGCGCAAGCCCGCTCAATGTCATTACATTCAATGAAAGCCTTTGAAAATACATGAGGATGAATGTAAACATAACTGAAATTGGAATAGTGACGCTTATTATAAACGTCGGCCTTAAATCTCTCAGCGTTACCAAAAGTATCAATATTGAAAGAAACGCTCCGCTTATAAGGGAGCTTTTGACTGCGTCTATAGCATCGTTTATTATATCTGCCTGATTAAGCGTAGCCTTCGTGTAAATATTCTTATCTATTATATTCTTGATCTGATTGAGTTCCTTCTTTATGCCTTCAACTACTTTGATTGTATTGGCTGTAGATTCCTTCTGGATATATATTGAAACTACCGGTTCCACATCGGTCCTGGCGTAATTTGAAGGATCCGCATAAGAATCTTTCACAGTTGCAACATCTTTAAGTTTTATAACACTGCCTTGCGGCGTAACACTCACGCCTATGTTTTCTATGTCTTTAATGCTCTCAAAAATTCCTATAGCCCGTATAAGATATTTATTCTTAGCTCTGGGAAGGTCGCCCAAAAGCAGGCTGAAATTATTCGCTCCTAATGAACTTACTACATTATCTATAGGCACATGATGAGCTTGAAGCCTTGCCTGATCTATTTCGACAAGAATCTTTCTTTCCCTTCCACCATATACATCCACATTTGCCACGCCTTCCACCCTTAATATTCTCTCCTTAATCTTTTCATCGACAACCCTTCTCAATGTTTCTACTGTATGGGCCTTGCTTGTAATCGCAAGCACCATTATAGGGGTATCAGATTCCTTGTATTGGGCTAATATTGGTTTTTCAATTTCTTTGGGAAGTTTGTCTTTTATCTTTGAAAATTTCTCTCTTGTCTCCAACGCGGCAAAATCCATATTAATGCCTGGTTCAAACTCAAGCCATATCCTGGACTCTCCTGCAGTTGATTTGGAATAGATATTTTCTAGATGGGTAACTGTAGATACAGCTTCTTCTATCGGCTTTGTAACCATACTCTCTACTTCCTGCGGCGGCATGCCTCCTCTTACTGCTACTATTATACTTATATCTCCATAGGAAATATTTGGTTTCAACTCAACAGGAAGCCTGAGCAAAGAAACTGCTCCAACAATAACAATGCCTATAAAAAACATTGTTATGCTTACAGGCTTATTGACTGAATAACTCGAAAGGCTCATTTTAACTCATACCATCTTCCAGGCCCAAGCGGGCCCTCTGCTTTTAAAAAACCTTTATCCATAAGATATCTCAAATCCCGCGCTGCAGTAGGTATTGATATCTTAAATAAATCCGCATATTCTTTTCTTGTGATCTTTCCAGTCTCTTTGATGCGCTCCAATAATTGAACCTGTCTTTTGGTAAGCTGCGCGTCTTTGGGTTCTTCTTGCTTTTTAGCAGAGAACGGTTTTAAACCGTTCTCTACAGAAAGTTTTTCCAAGGCCTTTGTAGGCATTATAATTATCTCTTTTGCAGGTTCAGGCTCTATTTTAACTGGCTCAAACTCAGTCGACACTACAATAGGCGCAACCTGCGGTCTTCTTTTTTCTAACCACGCTGCGGCTGTAATATAAAGCGCCGGGATTACGAAAAGTGTCAGGAAAGTGCAGACAGTAAGGCCTCCCATTACAGTTATTGCCATAGGAGCTTGAAGCTCAGAACCTTCTCCAAGGCCAAGCGCTAACGGAAAAAGGCCTAAAACTGTAGTGAATGATGTCATCATTATGGGCCTTAGCCTGTTTGACCCTGCCTGGCTTACTGCTGTAATAAGATCTTTGCCTTCATTTCTAAGAACGTTTATCTTATCTATCAAGACAATTCCGTTATCTACAACAACTCCGCCGAGCATGATAACACCCAGTATAACCACAACGCTAATAGGCGTATGTGTTAAAAACAGCACCCATGCAACGCCTATTAAAGATAAAGGCAGGGTAAACATAATAATAAACGGCTGCCAGAATGATTCAAATTCGCTCGCCATAATCATATACACCAGTAACACTGAAAGGATCAACGCAAACATCAAGCTTAAAAATGATTCTTTCATCTCTTGATTCTCTCCTGCCAGTTGTATCGTAAAATCTTTTTCAACTTGTCTTGCGGCCTGCTTTTTGATATCAGCGTGGCTAGCCATTACAGAATCTATTGCTTTATTAGCGTCGTCTATTACTTTATTCAAGGCTCTTCCTGTGACATTCGCAGTCATCATGATTACTCTTTGCTGGTCCAATCTTTTTATTTCGCTTGGGCCTACGCCGTGTGAAATATAAGCAACCTCTGAGAGCGGGACATCTATTCCTAATGGCGAATGCACTAATATGCTTCTTATGCTTGAAAGCTTTTTCCTATCCTCAGGCCTAAGCCTTACTTTTATATTTATCTCTCTTCCCTCTTCTTTAAACTTTGTAGCAGTAACTCCCTTAATAGCGATATGAGCTGCCTGAGATATAGAGGCCACTGAAAGATTATATAAAGCAGCTTTATCTTTAATAATATTCACTTTTGTTTCTGGCGCAGGGGACGCAAGGCTCGTTCTTATGCCATATACGCCAGGTATCTTAGCCAGCCCAAAATGAAGTTCTTCATAAAGCTTTTTTATAAAATTAAGATTGTAGCCTTTTATCTCTATCACTATAGGAGCGCTGCCCATCAATGCGCTCTTAAAAATACTTTCCTGTAAGATATATTCTACTTCCGCGCCTTCTAGATTCTCTTTATCCAGTTCTTTTTTTAGATTCTGAATTATTTCAGCAGTAGCAAACTTGCCCTTCTCTTTGCCTTTTTTAAGATTAACTATGATATTCGCCTGATGCGAACCAAGGGTCTCAATCATGTCTCCCGCGCCTTTTTCTTTGCTGGAGCCAATAGTAACTGCTACGCTATAGACGTCCTTATTATTTAAAAGTTTTTCTTCTATCTTTCTAACGCTGGAATCTGTTATCTCAAGCTTTGTGCCTGTTGGTAAATTAACTTTCATAACAAATTCGCGCTGATCTATTTTTGGCATAAACTCTTTATTAAGAAACCGAAATATAATCATGCTGAATAAGAATAAAACAAGAGCTCCAAGTATTATCAGCTTTTTATTTTTCAGCGCAATCGGCAGAGACTTGCCATATACAGTTCCCATCCATTTAACTAATTTAAACTCTGAACCTACGGCCATAGGCGCTTCTTCGCCAGAGCCGGGCTTCTTCTTCCTGCTACCTATAGTCACAAACAAAGGGATTAACGCTAAAGACACATACAAAGAAGCCATAAGAGAATACGTAACAGTTATGGCGACTTCTTTAAAAAGCTGTCCAGCAATGCCTGTAACAAATATCATAGGTAAAAATACAACTACTGTTGTCATGACTGAGCCCCATATAGGGCTCTCAACCTCATTTGCGCCAATCCTCGCAGCCTCTTTTAATTCTTTCCCGCTCTGAATATGATTTGATATATTTTCAATAACTACAATCCCTGCGTCTACAAGCATGCCTATACCCAACGCAAGCCCGCCTAGAGAAAGCATATTGAGCGTTATGCCGCTAAAATACATAAGGGTAAATGTAATCATTATTGAAATAGGGATAGACATAGCAACTATCAGGGATGGTTTTAATTTCTTTAAAAATAACCACAAAACCAGGAACGCTAAAAGTCCGCCCTGCCACGCAGCGTCTCCAACATCTCTAATTGACTTTCTGATAAAAATAGACTGATCATACACTATATTTACATTTATGCCTTCATGCAGGTCCTTTTTTATGTCATTAAGCCGCTTCTTGATTTTGTCCGCCACTTGCAATGTATTAGAGCCTGCCTGTTTTAAAATAGCTACAGATATATTTTCCTTCCCATTAAACCTGGAGATAGAGGCGCGCTCCTGGAATGTATCTTTTATTTCTGCGATATCTCTAAGGTATACAAGCCTCGCCCTCTCTTCTTTTTTCTTTTGAGCCTCCAGGTTTTCTAAAGCAGGCCTCTGATTTTCAGGTTCGTCAGTCCCTACGACTGTATCCTTTATCTGAGAGATTATTTCAAATTCCCCTATGGTGCGTATAAGATATTCGTAAAAATGCTCCTCTATGGTGCCTGCGGGATAGTTAAGGTTTGAAGATTTGAGCGCATCCACTATTCTATTTATTCCTATGCCCGATGCCCTTAGCCTTGCCTGGTCAATTGATACAACTATTTCCCTTTCCAGCCCGCCTGTTATATTACAGGACGCAACGCCAGGCACTTTCTCAAGTTCATCTTTTATGAATTTTCTGGTAAGTTTTAAAAGTTCTGAAGACGTTTTCTCACCTGTAACGCTAAGGGTCATTACAGGTAATTCGAACGGATTAAATTTCATTACAATAGGGTCTGCGGAACCAAGAGGCAATCTTTCTTTTACAAGGTCTATCTTTTCTCTCACGCCTAGAGAAGCAAAATCCATATTAGTTCCCCAGTTGAATTCTGTTGTTACAAGGGAAATACCTTCCTTTGAATTAGAGCTGATCCGCTTAAGATTGCCAACAGTGCCTACTGCTTCTTCTATAATCTTAGTTATAAGGGTTTCTACTTCTTCTGGCGCGGCGTTTTCATATGTTGTTACAATGGTAAGCTGAGGATAGGAAATAGCTGGAAACAATTCCTGGGGAAGCCTGCCAAGGGAAATCAGGCCCATCAGCACTATCCCCAAAAAAATCATTGTTACAGTTACAGGTTTATTTATTGAGAGGTCTGGTAGTTTCATTGAGCTGGGGTATTTTCCTGGACTTCTATAACTTGAACAGGCATCTCTTCTTTCAGCTCCTGAGGAGTTTCTGTAACCACTAACTCGCCTTCGCTGAGGCCTTCGCCTATAACAGAATAATCTGTAGTAACATATTCTACCTTGACCGGCTTGATGTGCGCTTTATTTTGCTCGCTAACCACAGATACAGTATACCCTTCGTCTCCCTTATTCAGGCTGAGGCTTGGAATAACTATCGCATTGCTGAATTCAGCAACTGTTATCATGGCCCTTGCAAACATCCCAGGCAAAAGCTGAGCATCCGGATTAGGGAGTCTGACCTTGGCAGTCAGAGTCCTGGATTTTCCTTCTATAACAGGGTAGATATAATCTATTTTGCCATTAAATGCGGCTCCGGAATGCGCATCCACCGTTACTACAACATTCTGTCCAAGCGTAATTTTATCAATGTCCTTCTCCACTATGCCAAGTTCTACAAATACTTCCTTTACGTCATAAATAGTTGCGATTTTATTATTTGGCGTCACAAATTCGCCTGCTTCAGCTTCTCTTGCGCCAAGGACTCCTTCGCGAAACGCATATAGATCTGTCTTTTTAAACTCTGCCTCTGCAGATTTAAGTTCCACTTCCGCTGACTTAGCCTGCTCGCTAGCGCTTTTTGCTTCCAACTCCACTTCTTCTAATTTTGCCTTTATAATGCCGCCTATATCATAAAGATGCTTATGTATCTCATATTTCTTTTTTGCAGCAAGGGCTTGTGTCTTTGCGGATTCCAGTTTACTTTTTGCATAGTCTATTTTTAATTGCGCGTCTTTTTTATTAAGGGACGCTATTATCTCGCCTTCATTTATCACATCGCCTTCCCTGAAATTAATAGAATCTATCATGCCATTAACCTCAAATTTAAGAGGTATTTCTAATGCCCCCTTTACAGTGCCCATGCTAGGAAGATCATCTTTAAAATCCATAGGCGTAACTTTATAGCACCTCACAGGAACCGCTTCTTGTTCTTTCTGTTCCTGAGCCACGCCTTCAGGCCCTGATTTTTTAGCCTCCTGCTTCTTTCCTATATTTCCAACCATCTGTTTTATCGAATCAAGGCCTTTTCCTGGCTGGCCTTTCTTTCCGATACTCTTTATCCACATAACTCCAAAAACCAGAACCCATAAAGCTATAAAACCTATTATTAATGCTTTTGATCTCTTTTTCATAATATCCTCTTTTCATACATTCGCGGCCACAAAACTGCGCCCCTCAGAGCGTGGATGGAGCTTGGCCGCTCAGTATTCCGCCCAAGCCTGCCTGCCGATAGGCAGGAAACCTTGGGCTTTAGCCCAGATAAGCTTCATTTTCTATTAGCTAATTTAAAACTCTCATCATCTAAAAACAGCGCGTATCCTGTGGCTTTATTCAGCTTTGCCAGAGACTGATACAAACTCCCAAGCGCCTCTACGTAATAAGCCTTTTCATCTGTAAGGCTCATATAGGCTTGGATTAATTCTGAAAGCGATGCCTCATTTAATTCTGCGCGGGCTTTGATAATCTTAAATTCCTCTTCTTTATATTTAATCTTATTAAGATTTGTCATTATTTGGATTAAACCTTTTTTATAATTTAAATATGATTCTTTGACTTCTCTAACAATACTGTCTTTTACCTGCTCCAGCTCATCCTTTGCTTTTTTATACCCTATCTCCGCGGATTTTTCTTCAGAAAAATGTTGAAGCCCGTCCAATAGCCCGTATTCTACAGATTTACTGATAGATTCTGTCCTTGTCGACTGACCATGTTTCTGGCTTGTCTTATCCTTCGTAAAGGTACTAGAAAGAGTATTCCCGCCCAATGGTTTTGACACCTTAAACCCTAGATACCAGTCATTCCCCAGAGTTAAGGGTTCGCTTTCATATGCGCCACCGGATTTCCCATATGTTCCGGTCAAGTCCACTCTAAGCTGATTCTTGCTCTCTGTAATCTTGCGCTCATAGTCATTAAATTCCAGCATATATGTTTTTGCCTTAAGATCTGGCCTGGATCTAAAGGCTAAATCCGCGCATTCTTCTAGAGTTACATCTACCACAATTGGCTCCAGGTCTTTTCCCGGCTCTTTATCTATTATCTCTATTGCTTTTTCTCCTCCCTTGGCATTAACTGCCTGCGCCAAAGTAAGTTTTGCCATAGCCAGTGTGTTCTCGCTCGATATAACCTGGTAATTTATCTGCTGCATTTGAGATTCTATCTGTAAAAATTCTGCCCTGGTAATTAAGCCAAGCTCAAGCCTTTTCTTAGCTCCAGCGAATATACTGCTTGTCTCTTCTAAAAGCGCTTTGTGTAATTTTATATCCATCTTGCTGGCCATATATGCGTAAAATGCTGATTCCACCTCGGCTCTTAAATCCTGCAATGTCTTATCATAATTTGATGTAGACGCTTTAAGATTACTCATCGCCTGTTCAACTGCATATTTAAGCCTCCACCCATAATACAATGGATACTCAAACTTAAGCTTGTATTCCTTATCTGTAAAATCCTGAGTTGTGCCGGCAGTCTTTCCTGTAGTCTCTAAATAATTCAAGGTTGCTGCTGGATAAAGGCCGCGCCTGGCTTCCCGTATCTTGAGTTTAGATAATTCTATTTCTTCCTGGGCTATTTTTGCAGCCATATGATTTTCCAATGCTATGTCCACTGCGTCATTGATACCTAAATTTGTTACTTCTCGATTTGCGGAGTTTATCTCAAACGAAGTCAAGGGGCTCGCTCGAGAACTATCAATATCAAATATGATCGGCACATCTATCCACAAATCTTCACTCCCTAAAACCTCTGGAAATGGCTGGTATCTTTGATACATCCAAACTGTCTTTAAACATAAATTATCTAATTCTCTATTGTCAGAAGACTCAGAAATATACACATCCTTAAGTTCTCCCCAAGGAGAAAGAAAAAGCTTTAGCTTTACCTCGCCTTTTGAGCTATATAAAATAGAGGGATCTGGTTTTGGAATAGACCTATAAATATCTTTAGATATATCTATTATATATTGTGCTATCTCTTCTTGTGATTGGCTATATGCAGATGATACGGTAGGATTTATTACTGTAACTACAATGAATACAAAGAAATATAATAATATGATACGCTTTATACGCATCCCTTCTCCTATTTTTGAGAAGTATATCATATTATTATTATTTTGTCAAGAATGATACGGTTATGATACAGTAGGGAACAGGCATGCCTGTTCCCTACGCCTGCACAAAAATATCTCTTATTACAACACTTGCTGCGCCTAATGCCACAGAATCTTCTCCAAGCTTTGCTGGTATTATTTTAACAACATTTGCAGGCTCTTCAAATGCCCATTTTCTAACAGTCCTTCTTAAGGGCTCTAAAAGCAAACTACCAGCCTTTTCAATTCCTCCTCCAATAACCACTATCTCAGGATTAAATAAATTTACAAGATACGCAATCCTTATTCCAAGATTCACAGCTCCATCTTCCAGGAGTTCTATTGCAAGAGTATCTCCTGCCTTTGCAGCTTCTATGATATGATCCACTGTAAGATTATCCAGTTTATTATCGCAGAATTCAAGTATCTTTGTCTTAACATCGTCTTCTTTTATAAGTTTCTTGACCTGGCTCACTAACCCTAAATCAAGCCCTGTAGGAAGAAGAAAAGAAATATTCTTTGAAACCTGCAGATATTCTTCGTTGCGCGGATAATTAATCCTTATCTCTCCTGCGCTGCCTGATGCTCCGGCATACATGGCGCCTTTTATAATAATGCCGCTTCCTACATCGGAATACATGTAAATCACATCCTGTATATCCATAGGAAGAGCATGCATCTTTTCTCCGAACGCAGCAAAAGTTGCGTCGTTACCTATAAAAGAAGGAAACCCAAATCTTTGTTCAATTATCCCTTTTATGGATACATAACTAGCCCTTATCCCATTCTTTGCAGAGTCCCTCACTGTGCCGAGATGTTCATCTATAATTCCGCTTACCCCTATACCAACACCTTTTATTTTATTTTTGTCCACGCCTTTCTTCTTTAACAACTCATCTATTAGTTCAAGCGAAGCTTCTATAATCTTATCCATACTATCTTTTATTCTTACCTTTTTCACCTTGGTTACAATCCTTCCTGCAAGATCAGTCACAAGGCCTATCATAGTTGTGCCAAAGACGTCCAAGTGGCCTAAATCAAGCCCTATTACATGCATACTATCATCATTTAATTTAACAACCGTGGGTTTCCTGCCTCCCGTAGAAACCTCCATACCCCCTTCTGAAACCAGTCCCTTATCAATATAACTATTTATATAATTAGAAACAGTCACTATGTTCAGGTCTGTAACCTTTGAGATATCAGCTCTTGTAATAGGGCCATTTCTGCGTATGAGTTCAAGTATCGCAAAATTCTTTCTCTCGTGGTCTGAGAACATATAATTATCGTACATCCTGCCTTTCCTGATAGCCATACATGCCTCCTTGTCCAACTTACTGTTTTTAGTTAATATTACTATTTTATATTATACTTCTTTTTGCGCTCCAACGTCAATAGTTTCTTTTTAAAATACTTCTTAAATTTAATTTATTAACTCTTTTGCAAATTTTTAAATTATGAGAGGAATTAAATTGCGTCTAATCTTGCTCTAAATTGATTAGTTTTTATAATGGCCTGGTTCCACAAAAAAAAACTTCCGAAGCCGCCATACGGCAACTTCGGAAGTTGGTTAAATTCAGATATATAAAAATCTATACGCCTTTTTCAACTTTTGAACGTATTTCTAAAAGCAGAGTTACTACTTCTGCTGTAACAAGAAATATGAAGAAATACACTATTCCTAATAAAAGCCCTATAAAACCTGTTGCTTTAGGAGCCTCTGGTGTGCCGCCTCCTATGAATATGACAATAGCAGCTACTATCCCTATTGCCAGAGAAGCCCAGGATAAAACCTTGAATACTACAGAACTAATTTCTAAAACTTTGTATTTTTTATCCATTACATCCCCCTTTCTTTAACTTGTTTATTTTAAAATAGTTACGCTATACGATACGGTTATTTGACCTTTGCCCTCGCAACGCCATGAAAAAAACAAGAGCTGCTCGGGACAGTTTTTGCTTTGCAAAAACTGGTAGCCCCAACCGGATTTGAACCGGTGTCTGATGGCTGAGAACCACCTGTCCTAGACCAGGCTAGACGATAGGGCCTATAGTTCTCCAATCCGCATCAGTACCCGGCCTTTTGCCTATTCCTAAATTATATTAAAGAACAAATTACAAGATAACCAAATTTACTATAGCGTAGACATCATTTTAATGATTTTTCTGAGTTTGTCAAGCTGAAATTTGATTTTGATCTTTGTTTTTGTTATTTAAGAAATCAATAAAAACATTGACATAGTATATCTTATTAGGTATTATTCTTGATGAGAACAAAAAATGGCTACTGTTATAGGAACTGGTATAAGCACTAAATTAGATTCCTTCGCTTCAGGTAAAGAAGCTGCCTTAAGCGCCTATTATCAAATCGAAAAAAAAGACCCTAGTATAGTAATTACATTTATATCTACAATATTCAATCAAGAGGCCGTAATAAAAGGTATACGTTCTATAATAAGAGATGCGCCATTAATAGGATGCTCCAGTATAGGGTCTATTTCTACCTATGGTTCTCACAGAGACTCGGTAGCTGTATTTATAATCAGCTCTGATTCTATTGAATTTTCTTATGGGATAGGCCGCGAGATTAATAAGTCTTCGCGTTTAGCAGGGCACAAAGCTAGTAAACAGGCTTCTGACTCAACGCACAGTCCAAAACAGCTTTATATGATGTTTTCTGACAGCCTGTCAGGAAACAGCGCTGATATTCTAAGAGGCGCGCAGGAAGTGCTGGGAACAAGTTTTCCTATAATAGGCGGCGGCGCGTGCAATAAATCATGCATTGAAAAAACATATCAATATATAAATGGCGATATACATACAAATTCTGTAGTGGGAATTCTATTATCAGGAGACATAAAGTTAGGCATGGGGCAATCCAGCGGATGGCAGCCTATAGGAAAACCGCATAAAGTCACAAAAGCAAAATCTAATACCATAAAAGAAATAGATAAAAAAATCGCCGTGGAAATATATGAGGATTATTTTGAAAAATCTGCTGAGAAACTTAGAAATGAAGATATTTGTAAACTAGGTCTTTATTATCCTATTGGCATGCGTTGGATCAATAAAGATAAAGAGTATCTTACGAGGATCCCTTTAACAATAGAGGAGAACGGAAGCCTTATTTTAAACGGAGATATACAAGAAGATGAGTATATAAGCTTGATGATAGGCGATAAAGATCTTGTTTTGGAATCTGCAAAAAAGGCTGCGTTAATGGCTATAAGTAATAGCAAAAACGCAAAAATAGAATTCGCCATTATGTTCAGCGGCATAAGCCGGCTATTATTACTAAGAAAAGACGCCTACAAAGAAATAGATACTGTGAAAAAAATTATAGGTAAAAATATACCTATCTTGGGATGCTACACGCTAGGAGAATACGCGCCTTTTAACGCAGAAGAATCTAAAGGCCAGTGTCATTTTAATAACCAGAGTATCTCTATAGCATTATTTTCAGAGTAAATATGGACATATATATAATAATCTCTGTTTTAATTATTGGCGTTCTTTTTATATTATATTATTTTGAAAGAAATAGGCGTGGAGGGTCTGAAAAACTAAATAAAAGACTACAGGATATAATAGACCAGTTGGATAGCCAGGCAAGGATAATCATAAAAACTGACTTGGCGCTTAATAGGGCGCAAGAAGACCTGGACAGGAAAATAACAGGCCTATACACGCTTCACGAACTTGGCAAAGAGGTAAGTTCCACTTTTAATATAGAAAATATTTTTAGCCTGATAAACCAGCCTTTTGTGCTTAAATTAGGTTTTTCAAAATTATTGATTATGTTAAAAGATAATCTCTCAGGAATGCTCGTGACAAAAAGTTCCATAGGTTATTCTGATGCTGAAATAAAAACAATAGAACTAGATCTCAATAAAAGAAAGTTTGCTAATTTGCTATTTAAAAAAGAAAAACCCATGCTAATCAATAGAGATACTGAAAGCGCGAGCCAGGAATACGCTCTTCTGGATATCTTAAACACAGAATCTTTTATAACAGCTCCTATTGCAGTAAAAGACGAATCCGTTGGCTTTATACTTATGGGAAACACTTCTCTGTATGGCAAAGTCGTTGAAGGCGATTCAGAACTTTTGTCCATATTCGCCAACCAGATAGGGGCAGCTATTGAAAATACAAAACTCTACACAGAACTTTTCGGTTCGCATAAGGAACTGGAAAGAAGGGTTGTAGAACGCACCCAGGAACTCGAAAAATTGAATGAAGAGCTTAAAAATCTCAATAAAATGAAATCTGATTTCATATCTAGCGTATCTCATGAACTGCGTACGCCTCTGACATCCATAAAAGGCTATGCCTCGATCCTGATGACAGGTAAACTGGGGGATGTTTTGCCAGCTCAGAAAGAACGGCTGGAAAAGATAGATAAACACTCCAATAGCCTGGTCCATCTGATAAATAACCTCCTGGATATAGCCAGGATAGAATCTGGGAATGTCCAGATGGAGATGAAAGACATCTCTATAAAAGAAATGCTAGATTCAATTGTGGATATAATCATTCCCCAGGTTAAAGAAAAAAATATCTCCTTAAAAATAAATTCTAAAATAAAATTCGACAGGATAAAAGTTGACCCGAGCCAAATGGAAAGGGTGTTTTTGAATCTTTTAAGTAACGCTGTAAAATTCACTCCTGAGAAAGGTATGGTAATCATTGAAATAAAAGAAAAAAATGATGATATCCAATTCAGCATAGAGGACACAGGCATAGGGATTCCTACTCAGGATATACCAAAAGTATTTCAGGAATTTTTCAGGGCAGACAATGCCCTGGACCAGAAGATAAAAGGATCCGGGCTTGGCCTATCTCTTGTTAAAAAAATAATAGAGGCTCATAAGGGCAAAATCTGGTTTGATAGCGAATTAGGCAAAGGCTCAAGATTCACATTTACGCTGCCCAAATATTAAAGGAGCTGGAGTATATGCTAAAAGAAAAGATACTAATAGCAGACGATGATCTGGATATACTGGATGTCATAAAAATAACTCTTGAAACAGAAGGTTATGAAGTTTTAGAGGCTCATGACGGCAAAGAAGCTATTGAGATGATAAAAAAATCCACTCCTGACCTTCTTATAATAGACTTTAAAATGCCTAGGATGTGCGGAGATGAGGTATGCAAAATATTAAAACAGGACATACTGATACAGCACATGCCTATTATAATGCTTACAGGTAAAGGCGAGGTAACTGATAAGATATATGGCATCAACGCAGGCGCTGACGATTATATGGTGAAACCTTTTGAGCCCCAGGAATTAGTAGCCAGGGTAAAAATGGTGCTTCGCAGAACAGCCAGGGATCTGGATGCGAATCCGCTTACAAGGCTTCCTGGTAATGTTTCTATAATAAATGAGCTACGCATCCGAATAAATAAAAACGAACTTTTTGCAGTGTGCTATGTTGACCTTGATAAATTCAAGGCATTTAATGATAAATACGGATTTGAAAAAGGCGATGAGGTAATAAAAAATACCGCCAGGATACTGATAGACTCTGTGCAGAAAAAAGGCACGCCTCAGGATTTCATAGGCCATATAGGAGGCGATGATTTTGTAGTAGTAACAGTTCCTGATAAAGTAGATGAGTTGTGCAAAAAAATCATAGCTGACTTCAGCTCAATGGTTCCTGGGCTATACAATAAAGAAGACCTGAAAAAAGGCTATATAATAGGGAAAGATCGGCAAAAAAAAATCAGAAAGATCCCTCTTCTTTCAATATCAATAGGAGTTGTAACTAACGAGAAGAATGAAATCAATCATGTGGGAGAAATTGGCGAATTAGGCGCTGAACTAAAAGAATACGCCAAAAGCCTTCCTGGAAGCAACTACGTAAAAGAACGAAGAGAGATTAGTTGAATATCCTTCCCTTCACTCAGCATTGTAGGCCCTTCGACTGCTCTTTATTCAATCGCAGTCTCAGGACCAAATTTGCCTTCGGCAAATTTGGTGCGCGGGACAGGATTTGAACCTGCAAAGGATTGCTCCCAACAGCCCCTCAAACTGTCGTGTCTGCCAATTTCACCACCCGCGCGCTAAAATCTAGAGCTATTATATAAAACATAGTATTAAATATCAAGCATAATTGACTAAAAGATACGTTAAACAACTTTACAAATTGACAATGTCAATTTGTAAAGTTGTTATACATTGGGAGAACAACTAGAACTATATCTTTTCCCGCAGCTGTCTTTTGAGTATTTTCCCTGTAGATGTCCTAGGAAAAATCTGCTTAAATTCTACAAATTTAGGAATTTTAAATAAAGCCAGATTTTTTCTTAGATATTTAATAACCTCTGATCCGCTGAGCGTTTCATTTTCTTTTAAAATAATAAATGCCTTTGGCACCTCTCCTTTAAATTTATCAGCTATGCCTATAACTGCCGCTTCTTTAATCTTAGGATGCTTCAGCAAAACCTTTTCTATTTCTACTGGATAAACATTAAAGCCCCGAACATTGATCATGTCCTTTTTTCTATCTACAATATAAATATATCCATCTTCATCAAGCTTGGCTATATCTCCTGTATAAAGCCAATTATCTTTTATGACTTCTTTTGTTTCAGCATCGTTATTAAAATACCCTTTCATTATATTATCTCCCTTAACCAGAAGCTCGCCTACCTCATTACAAGTTAACTGGTTATTCTTATCATCAACTATTTTTACTTCTACGCCCTCAATAGGTAAGCCCACTGAACCAGGTTTTCTTATTCCACGCGCTGGATTAAATGATACCACAGGCGAAGCTTCTGTTAATCCATACCCTTCCACAAGAGGAACTCTGAATTTATTTTCAAAAGCCTTTAAAACCTCTGTTGGTAATGCCGCTGCGCCTGAAATGCAGAGTTTAATAGGATCTATAAGCTTAAGCACTCTGGAAGTAAACACATGAGGTATCTCCATATGAGCTAAGACATTAAATATGGCAGGTATGCCGATAAATACAGTGATTTTCTTTTTTATTATATTTCTAATAACCCTGCGAAAAGGCCTTACGTGCTCGATTATAGTAATGCTAGCCCCCACTGCAAGCGGCAGAAGAATACAGACAGTGAAAGCAAAAGAGTGAAACATAGGCAAGACGCAAATAAAGTTATCTTTTTCAGATACATCTATGCCGGATATACAACTCTTAACATTGGAGAGAAAATTTTTATGAGTGAGCATTGCGCCTTTAGGGTTACCGGTTGTGCCAGAAGTATAAAGTATAGAGGCGACTTCATCTGGTTTTATCAAAACATCTTCTTTTTTTATAATACTCCGCTCTATTATTTCATAAAAATTAAAAGTATTGGGGACTAAGCCATCTATAATAACTGTATATTTCAAATCAGGAGATTTCATCTTCGCTAAGTTTATAATATCTAAATTTGCGACTGAGCTTATAATAAGCTTTGCGCCGGAATCCTTTAAAATGAATCCAAGCTCCTCCTCCTTTAGCATATTATTTATAGGCACGCAGATTGTCTCTATATTAATAATGGCAAAATAACTGACTATAAATTCCGGGGTATTATGTAAAAATAACGCTACCTTATCTTTCTTTTTAATACCCAGATTTTTCAAGCCCTGGCCCAACCTGCTGGCTGTATGGTATAATTCTTTATAACTAATCTTTTTATCTAAAAAAAATAAAGCAGTTTTATCGGGAAATTTATCTGCGCTTTTTTCAAACATCATTGTTAAATTTTCAACTAATCTATCTCTCATATTTTTTTATCCAGACTCTTAAAAAAAATAAGGCCCGGCGTTATACTATAGCCGGGCCTTATTTGCATCTAAGTTATACCTTTACTACGTTTGTTGCCTGAGGTCCCTTGGGCCCCTCTCCGATTTCAAATTCAACTGCCTGTCCTTCGCTTAAAGATTTGAAACCTTCGCCTTGAATTGCATTGTGGTGAACAAAACAATCTTTGCTTCCATCATCAGGTGTAATAAATCCATAACCTTTTTGGTCGTTGAACCACTTAACTTTTCCTTTTGCCATTGTCCGCTACCTCCTTCCAATAAAATTTTAGCAAATAATGGCAGAAAGAAAAACCGCAAGGCGAATTCTATTTTACCTTACGGCTATAAACTTCTACTCACCTATTTACTATTGAGTTTAGTATACCTTAGTTCTCTCTAGTTGTCAATAAAATTATATATTAAAATCTAATACCCTGTGATCTCTTTTGATGTCTTGTATTGTCGCCGGACTGAGGTCGTCTTCTATAAGGTCCTTACTTTTAGCTATCTCCGCAGCTTCAAGGTGCATTTCGAGATCTAGGCTGGCATTGCGATTGTGAATTAAAAATCCCGGCATACGATCCAGACCCATGAGTTTTCTGAATTTATTATAAGTTTTGCCAACTACGGAGCGACTCATAGAAAGCTTACGGCCGATTTCTCTATTTGATAATCCTTGGATCTTATAGCTAAGAATCCTGCTTCCATTTACAATAGTTTTCAGCAACCTGACATCAGCTTTTTCGACAAGGCCTATTTCATCAGCTATCCCAAAAACATAAAGACATTGCTCGAGTTTAGCAGCGTAACCCTCATCTCTCACAGGATACAACCCCAGCTTTTTTATGGCGTTAATGTAATATCTCGCATTAAGAGCCTCGGTGACGCCTTTCTCTAATAACAGTTGAGGCACACGAGCCAATGCTTCTTTTTCTCTCGGATTGAGCTGAGGCAAGCCTAGAAATCGTCTTAACAAAGCAAAATCAACATTGACCACTCCATTTTCTCTAGCCTGATTTAATTCATCTGAGCTCGTATAAGTATAGATCAAGGCCCTTTTAAATGCTCTGTAAATATCTTCTTGCCTGTATTTAAAATCTGTCTGTCCACGTAAAGCTCTTGCCCATATGACAAAAAAGTACAAGAACATACTGCCCTCTAATTTTCTAACTTCTCCATGCCCTGATTTATAAATAAGAATTTTATCCACGACATTTTCATAGCTATGGTCTGTTGCGTTATTTCTCCACGCTTCAATTAATCTATCCACGTCCATTCCTACATCAACACTCTTTGCTCCAAATTTAACCGCTTCTGTCAATATCTTTGCTAACATTGAATTTTCATCCGGGACCTTTCTCTGCCAGAATGTGTCCAATTTGTCGAGCGCAATTAGCATATCAAGTTTTAACATTGCCTCACAAGCGTCAATAAGGAGTTTCTGTTCCCTGGCATCGGCCGGATGGTAGAATCCAGGACTTTCGCTTAATTTACCAAATTCTATTTTCTCTGACCATGGCTTGTCGTTCTGATTAACAACCTTGTCTTTTTCATCTATAATTGTGGCACTGACAGGCTCTCTGTAGAGAAAACGGACCTTAACAGGCAAACCTGCGGCTTCATTGCGTGGCTCAAAGTATGTTAAATACTTACCAAATATAAACAGGTTTGCTTGCTGACTAAGTCTTGGCCCGAAAAGATAACTATCCGCGGCCCCATCCAATACATCAAGATTGACTTCAGTCCATAGATAACGGGCATCTTCTTTATCGCCTTCGGCTTGACCTATCCACCTGCCTGTAATATTATCGAAAATAGCATACCTAAATCCTCCTTCTATTGTCTTTTCATCCAAATCCCTTTCTCGTATAGGATATAATCTAGCCACCTGCCTTCTTACATACCACTGATGCCTCTCTGAAACAGGCCTTATATCAAGCGTAAGAGGATTCCCCAGATAGTCCATAATGGGGTTGCCTCTATAATCCAGGGTAGGCTTTCCATCTTCATCCACAAATCGCATCCTCGACATATAATAGTCTGCGTGCTTATTTTTCCGCGCAGTTGTCCAATCGAATTCTGCTTCAAATCTTGCCCCTTGCAGCCTTTTGTCTTCAAGCGTAACCCACCTTTTAGGCATTTTTTGCTTGGGACTAGATATTGTGTTTAGCCCTAAGGACACAGTTCCGTCTTTCTTGCTCACACAGGCCTTCTCTCCTCTTATTAAGATCCTGCGCCCTTCAAATCTCATCATCCTGCTCCTGCTTAACCTATTGCAAGAACCTGCAAGCTTTAATTCACCATTGTCTTCGATAACGTATATAAGAAGCGGCTCTATTATCTTGATTATGCTCTCGTCTTTTACAATCCTAACCTGTGTCACCTGGCCCTGGATAACATCAAACTCTATTTCCAAGCCTTCGTGCTCTCCTAAATTTAATCTGTGCTCTCCGCCTATATGAAGTTTACTCGATGATGAGAAATGACCTATAGTAACCCTATCTAACTTTAAAAAATCCTCTCCAGATATTCCTTTTGCCGGGTCAAAGTAAACAACATCCCCTGTATCCCAGTGATAAATAAAAGCTTCATTACCTCTCCGGCCGATATGTGCGCCAGTGGCAGGGTCTAGCAACCTGTCATGGGCTATCTGTAAATTATTGGCCGCCTTTTTATCATCCGGAATACCGGCAAGAAATTTCTTCCGCTCACTATCCCTTAAACTTTCTAATAATCTCTCCCGGCCATCTTTGTTATTAGAAATAAGCTGAGGCCTCAGATTGGTTTTTTTGGGTAGCTCTATACCATAGCATGTACTTGTAACAGTGAATGTTACAAGTACAATTGTTGATATTATCCTGATGATGAAAAGTTTTTTAAAGTTTAACATAATATAGACAAAAAAATAACCTTTCCAAATAAATTCCCAGTTTCGGTTATGTATTTAAATTTTGATAAGCCTAGCTCGCCTTATTTTTATGCTCTTCTTTCTTCAATGGCAATATTCCCGCCATTTCGCCAATCACGTTCACCAATTCCGTATTCGCTGGAATCACAATCTTCGCGTTATTGGCTAAAGATTTCTCCACTGCCTCAAGTTTACGCAATACCTGGGCATTGCCGATAAAATACTTTTCCGCTGCTTCGTTTAACAGGCGGATTGCCTCTGCCTCGCCCTCTGCTTCCAGAATTCTAGCCTGCCTGAAACCTTCTGCTTTTTTAATCTCCGCTCTTTTCTGGCCGTCGGCTGCGGTTTCCGTGGCAGTAGCAAAATCCACTGCTGCGATTTTTTCATTTTCCGCCTTAACCACCTTGTTCATTGTTTCCTGCACATCCTTTGGCGGATCAATCTCTTTTAATTCTGTGCGCACAATTTCAATACCCCAGCTCGAAGTCTCCTCCATTAAAGTTTTATGCAGCTCCGCATTAATCTTGCCCCGCTCGCTATTTGCAGATTTTAAAGTCAGAGTGCCTATAATATTCCTCAAGGTAGTCCTGGCCAGGTTTACAATCTGGTATTGATAATTAAAAACATTGTACTGGCAGCCTTTGACGCTTTCCTGATCTGCCTTCACTTTAAAATATATCTGGGCATCCACCTTGGCATTAAGATTATCGTTGGTGATAATCTCCTGAGGGTCAGCATCCACCATTTTTTCGGTAATGTTTATCTGGTACATCTTATCTATTCCTGGGATAATCCAGTTAAAGCCGGCATTAGCAAAAGTACGGTATTTTCCTAATCTCTCAATTAACCCGCGATGAGTAGGCCTGACAATCCTTATCCCTGCAAAAAATATCACAATCACAGCCATACCAAGTAAATAAAAAATATTCACCTTGCTCCTCCTTTTTTTAAAGCATTATTAAAACAACCTTTAAGCAGACTAACTATATTATTATACTACCCCCTATTAACAAATCAAGCAGCAAGAAGCAGCGCTGGGAATCCGGTTATATTTTTTGCACTGATAGGCTGCTCGTTCTATTTTCGCCATGTTTTTGGCTCCACTTCTCATACACTTCTTTTTGTATACGCGCTTGACGACATAATTCTGACGACGTCGTCAAGAAAGAACCTGTTTCAAAATAAGTGTAGGAAGGGCAATAACTACAATAAGAAAGCGATGGACACCCCCTGCAGTGCTTTCTATCTCGCATACGTGATGCCCTTAAGCTCTTGAATAACTTATTATCACACCATATACGAATGAATGAGGCGCGCTTCAGGCTATTCCCATTGTTAAATCTCAATCGCACACACGGATTTAATTGGCCGTAAGGGGTTATGTTGCTTACCCTTCTTCCTGCGCCGCACAATGGTAGATTTGGGTCAATGTTCAAAAGTTTGTTCGAAGATCTCATAGGCTGGTGACGATATAGCCCATCTTCTATATAATGTTTCATCTGCAAATCACTCAGTGCATGATGTAATGGTCCTGTACTCGCATCATCGCAAGGGAAAATACGATATAATCCCTTGGAATCAAGAAACTGCGCTTTAAGCGTATGCTTTACAAATTGCCGCAACTTCCACAGTTCATGCACATTATATTGTAATACAGTGGTCTTAACCAGTACATTTACTCCCATCTCAATCAATTTTGCAATGGCATTTATAGTTTTAGCGAATGAACCTTGCATCCGGGTAACCTTCTCATGGGTATTCTTAAAGCCATAAAGGCTAATTTCAACAGCGCTTGGAACTATCTTTCTAATTTTTATAGCAGCTCTCTTATCTATTAAGGTACCGTTTGTAAATATTCGAATGTCAAAATCTAAGCTACGGGCGTGTTCAAGAATTTCAAAAATATCCTTTCGAAGAAATGGTTCTCCTCCGGTGAATATCAAATGTAAGCATCCCGCATTCTTGAGTTGCTTCAAATATGTTACAATTTCTCCTGTGGTTAGCTCAGCTGTTTTTTTTCGCACAATATAACAATGAATACAATGCATATTACATTGATAGGTAAGCTCAAAATGGCAAGAAATTGGGAATTGTCTGTTATGGACAGCTGCTATGAAATCTTTAGCAGTTTTTATGGGGGCCATTAAAAGTATGTACTTATGATAGAATAGAAACGGCTAACAACATGACCCAGGGGACATCAAGGCTCCACTGGTCCCGGAACACCCGCTATACACACGCCATTCATGTTCTTTAATTTCTATGTGTTTTATAAGCGGCTTAATCCACTGTTTTTTCTTTTTTTCCATTTTCATGGATTACCTCTTCCAACTCAATGAGATCTTTCTTTGTCAACCAGCCTAAAAAACTCGTTATGTCCGATTCGGCTTCTTTAAAATTTACCTCATAGTCATCAATAATTCTTTTAATTATTTCTGCGACCGTGCTCTTGCCATCTATTGCCTCCCAAATCGCTGTGCCAGTTTGATTGCACACTTCAAGGCTTTCGCGATCTATCGTTTGTCTTTCTGCAGGTATTAAAACTGCTTCCCCTTCAATAACCCGCCATGCGACATTTTTCTTTTTCTTAGGAATTGTCCTGAGCCACTCCATCAACTATTCTCCAAAATGAATCGTCAGGTTTAAAATCCAGCCAATAACACTTTATATTATTGCTTAGATCCTGACATGTGTCAAGCAGAACACTAATTATCTCTTGGTTAACCGGTATACAATGATTATGTCTTAATAATGCTACCATCGCTTCAACCTTGGTCATAGGTTCAATCTTGTTTGATGTATTTTTGCGAAGGAAAAAAAATTCTTTAATACAGTGTGAACCATTCGAATAGTGGCGTACATTTCCACTCCAGGGAGTGCCATATATTTTGTATAATCTTTTCTCTTTACGTATCACAATGGTCTCATCATTTAGAATTTTTAGCCCACGTTTAAGCGCCAATTTGGCTATTGTAGATTTTCCTCCTCCGCTGGCAGCAAGAAATAAATATGCCTTTTTCATACCCACAACTCCACAACTATGCAACATCAATGACTGTGTTTTCGGTAATAGTAAACTGTACCAAAATTCTGGGAAAAAGTTTTCTACAATCCTTCCGGAGGGCTCTTTGGTATATAATAGTATTTTTTTCATAGAGGTATCTAAATACCCTGCATAAAAATATTTCCCCTTATCAGGAAAAATCAAACAAAATCTTTCATCTATTTTACCAAACTTCCAGTTACGAGCTTGAAAAATTATAGAATCCAGAGTAGGGCGCTTTAAGCCAGGCTCATATTTCACTTCTATATGTATATCCGGACTTCCGCTAGCTGTGTAATGCCTATAGTATTGTTCGAGACGCCTCCTAATCGTAGGGTGGGATATTTGAAAGGCAAAAGAGACTCCGCCTATACTATACACTAGTTTATGATGATGCATATAGATAGGTTTTATTAAATACTGGCACAGTTTAATGGGGTCAGGTCAAGGCGTATTTAAACAAACCTCTGCCTCTGTAACAAGTTCACAGATCAAGTCTTTGACTGAGATTATCTTTTTAATCCGGTAGGCATTACTGCCACACATGGCAAATCCCTTGTCCAACTCTCCTCGGTAAGCATTCAACAGCGCTTTGGCAATACAATAATTAACTTTTTTGGCGTCACAAGTATACAAACATTTATATTCGCAACCAAAATCCATACGTTCCCCTTTAGAAATCCTCTGCACAAATTCATTACGAATAACTCTTCCCGGCATCCCCACAGGACTCTGGATAACTACAATATCCTCTTTCCTGGCTGAGATATATGCCTCTTTATATTTCAGAGATACATCACACTCGTGCGTACATACAAAACGTGTAGCTATCTGTACCCCGCTTGCGCCTAAACGCATAACCCTGGCAATATCTTTACCATCAAAGATTCCTCCAGCGGCAATAACAGGAATACGCGATTTATCGTTCTCAAAAGCACGCGTAACCGCCAATACCTCGGTCAGGATGCTATCCAGAGAAAAATGCTCTTCATCAGCAAGCTCGGCCATACTATAGCCCAAATGTCCGCCTGCAAGCGGCCCTTCGACAACAATAGCATCAGGCAGGCGCTTATACCTCCTGGCCCAAGTACTGCAAATAATCTGCGCTGCGCGGCCGGAAGAAACAATCGGAACAAGTTTAGTCTGATCATTTTTAATCAAAGATGGCAAACGTAACGGTAGGCCTGCCCCGGAAATAATCACATCCACAGATTCAGCTTGAGCCGCCTCCACTAACTCATCGTAGTTAGTAAGGACACACATAATATTTACGCCGAACGGATTTTTCGTCATGCTCCTGGTATCTCGAATGATATTTGTTAGTTCCTCGCGCGAACGCATCTTATAATCACGTTTCTCATTACCGCATTCCTCCCCCAGCCCCACCGCGGCAATAATCCCAAGCGCCCCTTCGTTGGATACTGCCGAAGCTAATGAAGACGAAGACACACGCGCGCCCATTCCACCTTGAATGATCGGCAGCTCTATTCTTAAATTACCTATATCTAGATTCTTAAACTCTATATTCATAAATTCTTGTTGTTAAAACATGTTCCCTATAAGCTGCCTGCCGTTTCTCTAAGGAGTCCCCCAGTCCTGTATATATAGTATTTTTTTTGATTATATCACTTTTATAACTATTTGCATAATAATTATAACTTTTTTCAAAAATTTTATACTATTGCTTTTGGTTTAAGGGGGTCTTTTAAGGGGGTCAGACACCGGTTAACGCTTTTATCTCCTCCGGCTTAAGATAGCGAAACTGCCCAGGATTTATTCCTTCTAGCTTTAAACAGCCTAAGGCAACACGCTTAAGCTGGATGACTTCATGGCCGAGGGATTTGAATAACCTGCGAATTTCCCTATTTTTCCCCTCGGTTAATTCTACGATCAAGTGTGATTCCTTATTGCTGGCCTTGCGCAGCATTATTCTAGCAGGCTTTAAAAACTCCCCTTCATCCCAAATCCCCTTAGCTAAGTTTAGTAGTTTTTCTTGCGTGAGATTTCCCTTAACAACTACCACATAAACACGCATAACAGCGTTTGCCGGGTCTGTCAAGTAAGCGGATAGCCTGGTATCGTTAGTGAGCAGTAATAACCCGGTTGTAGCCATATCCAAGCGGCCAACGGCATGAAGATACCTGAGTTCTCTAGGTAATAGATCAAAAACCGTAGCTCTGCCGCGTTCATCGCATCTGGTGGTAACAACAGATTTAGGTTTATACAGCATGATCGTCTGGGGGCTATTCTTCTTGAGAGGCTGGCCGTCTAAAACAAACTTATCTTTCTCAGGTACGACCAAATAAAGCGGATCCTTGATAATCTTCCCATTAACCTTAAGTTTCCCATCTAATATCCATCCTCTAGTCTGGGTACGGGAAGCCAAACCCATTTTCGATAAAGCCCTCTCTAATGCAACTTTTCCAAGCTTCATAGTCATGGTAACTATTTTACATCAAACAAAAACTCTCTGCAACGAATACTACCGCAACCACATTATGCTGCGGATGGCGAATTCTTCGCCTAAATGCCAATTAAATGCCCGCGATTAAATAATAGCCAATATAGAGATAAAGAGATGGTTCAATCGCGGGATTTGCTTGATTGCTTAAGGAGCGATTTATTGTGGGATATGAAGGCTAATTTTTTCTTTTTAGTCCATTTTTTAATCTGCGCTTCGCGCGACTGGGCATTGGATCTATTTAGGTGGATTTCTTTATAGATAAGTCTGACTGGGTGGCGGATTCGGGTGTAGCTGCCACCTTTACTGGAGTTATGTTCTTTTATTCGACGACAAATGTCGGTAGTGCTGCCTGTGTATAAACTGCCATCTTTACAGCGGAGTATGTAGACATGCCACATAATTTCTTTTGAGTAGAACCATGGCGGTTCGACGCGGCCGCCTTTGGCGGCTTTGCTCACCGTCACCTTGAGCAAGCGAAAGGTGGCTGCCAGAGATAGATTCGTATAACTATATCTTTACGGCATTGTAACTTGGATTCTAACTTTTTCTATTATCGCTTCTTATTGCAATATCTATGGTTATATTAATAGCATAAAACTATAATGGTCTCTTTGGCTGTTTTTCATTGTTCAACTGCGAACTTTTATTTAATAGACTGCTTAATGCGTCTGGGCAATCCTATGTATAACCTCGGAGACAAAAGTCTGGTATTTAATCCCGAGCTTCTGGGCCCTTTGTTTAATAGTAGCCAGGTCGTGGCTATTTACGCGAACATTCAAAACAGCATCTTTTCTTCTTGCAGCGATACTTTCAGCGATAGACGCAAAGTTACTCTTGCTGACATTGATATATTCACCTTTTAAAAGGCTATCCTCAATGGTTTTTTCTTGTCTAGTCAGATTAATCTTTTTCTTCAACATAAGGAACAATCCAAATATAGCCCTTAAGCTTAAAGAGCATAATGTTTTGATCCACTCTTTTGGGATGGCTTTTAACAGCGATTAATTGTGAAGAAATAATCTCTTCAAAAGAAACACCTCTTGTTCTTTTAAGCCTTTCGCTCTTTAACTGGCTCCAGCGTATATCTTTCATTCGGCCTCTAGTTTGTATATACAATTGTATGTCAAATACCTTAGGATGTCAAGCAAAATCTGCTCTTCTGGCAGAAACTTTAGCAGATTTTGCGCAGACCCTGAGCAAGGCCGAAGGCCGCGTCGAAGGGTCAAGTCGAAGGGTCAAATTGAGCACAAATATGTAACTCTCTTATTTACAATTACTTACGATAAATCTGGCTGGAGGAGATGGAATCGAACCATCATACCGGGTTCCAGAGACCCGTGTCCTACCGTTAGACGATCCTCCAAAAAATCTAAATCTTTCTTCTTTCCTTTATTTCATTCTCAATATACATCTTAAAACGTTTCTGATCGATCTGGCTGATGCCTTTAAAAATAACTCCTACTTCAAAAGTTTTGGAATTCTCTTCGCCTATTTTTTTTATCCAAGCTATTTCGCCTTTAGCGAAAATGGGCATTGAATCAAAAGGCACTTCAAGCTGCACATCTAATTTAGTGCCTTTCATAAGTCGTTCGTAAACTATAAACCGCGCCCCGCCTTCGCTTATATCTCTGCCTACAATCTGATCCTGAGCGCAAGGCTCCTCTATGGTTTTATATTTTATTATAACAGGCCATTCAATCCTTACAAATTTTCTATTCTCTTCCATAACCCGCCCCTACAACTCTTTCCAATCTTTTTATAACCTTATCTTTGCCTAAAAGAGCTAAGACTTCGAATACGCCTGCTGAAACAGCTTTACCTGTCACTGCAACCCTTAATGGATGTATTAGATCAGCGCTTTCTATCTTCAGCTCTTCTATCAGTGCCCTGGATTCTTTTTCTATATTTTCCTGCGTAAAAGGGCCTACTTTTTCAAGCCGCTCTCTTGTTATGCTTAGTATACTTGAAACTTTGTCTTTTTTCAAAAATTTTTCTACTGCCTCTTCATTGTACTGCACATCGTCTGAGGTAAATATGCCAAATTCTTCTTTAAATTCAACTAGGGTTTTAACCCTGGGATGATAAAGCTCTGCGAATTTTCTGAACCACGCCTCGTCGCATTCAGGCCTGATAAAATCCATCCCTATCTTTACAAATTCATCCAGAGTAAGCTTTCTTATATGTTCCCCGTTAATCCATCTTAATTTATCCTGGTTGAATTCAGCGCCTGTTTTATTTATACGTTTCAGGCTGAATTTTTTTATAATCTCCTCCGCAGTCATGAATTCCTTGTTGTCTCCGGGCGACCACCCCAGTAGCGAAAGATAATTAACCAGCGCCTGAGGCAGATAGCCCATCTGGCGGTAATCAGTTATTGAAACTGCGCCAAAACGTTTAGATAAAGGCGCTTTGTCAGGCCCGAGTATCAAAGGTACATGCGCAAATTTCGGAGGCTTTACCCCAAGCGCATCATAAACCGCTGCTTGTTTATTGGTATTTGAAATATGGTCATCGCCTCTTATTACATGCGTTATCTGCATCTCTATATCATCCACAACACACGCAAAATTATAGGCAGGGCTTCCATCTGATTTCATCAGCACCAGGTCGTCTATCAGGGTATTGTCCACCTCTATCTCGCCGTGCACAAGATCGTATATTTTTATCTTTTCATCCAGTATCTTAAAAATAATTGCTTCTCCGTCTTTATAGGCCAGCTCTTTTTCAAGCAGCCTCTGAGCATAAGATCTGTAAATATCAAATCTATTTGTCTGAAAATAAGGCCCTTCGTCCCAATTTAAACCAAGCCATTTTAAATCTGCGATAATCTCTTCCAGGTAAACATCGCTTGAACGCTTCTGATCAGTATCTTCTATTCTCAATATAAATACTCCTGCCTGAGACCTTGCGTATAGCCAATTAAATAATGCTGTTCTTACGCTTCCTATATGTAGATAACCTGTAGGGCTTGGCGCGAACCTAACGCGAACCATATTCGTACCCCTTTCTTATAGCCTTTTCATTAATAGGTATCATGTTATGATAAGAAGCTGGAAATATGTCTTTGAGCGCGTCTATCAATGTTATTAAAGATGCTATTTTTTTTCTTGCCAGAAGCGCTCCCAATATAACCATATTTGCTACCTTGAGATTCCCCAGTTCTGAAGCCATGCTAGTTGCAGGAATATTCAGAATATCAATGTCTTTTCTTTCAGCGTCTATATTTATAAGCGATTTATTAACTATCAGAAGGCCATTTTCCTTCACCCTGGTTTCGAATTTTTGAAGAGAAGGCCTGTTCATCACAATGCATATGCCCGGCTCTTTTACAATAGGTGTCGCGATAATTTCATCTGAAATAATCACCATGGAATGCGCAGTCCCTCCCCTGACTTCTGCGCCATAAGAAGGCATCCATGTAACATGTTTCCCATCGCTCATGGCTGCATAAGATATGGCCTTGCCCATCAACATTATTCCCTGGCCGCCAAAACCTGCGAAGATTATTTCTTCTTTCACGTTATATCCTTAAAAATTTTTAAAGGGTATTCCTTTGTCATCTCTTCTCCTACCCATTTCACTGCTTCCTGCGGCGAAAGCCCCAGATATGTGGGGCAGGGAGAAAGAACTTCAACTATTGAAAAACCAACATTTTTAATCTGATTTTCAAATGCTTTCTTTATTGCCCGCTTTGCCTTTAACACATTCTGCGGATTATTAATAGCAACTCTTTCTGCGTACATGACACCTGACAAATTAGATAATAGCTCGCAAACCCTTAATGGGAAACCATGTATTTTCTGGTCTCTTCCTAAAGGTGTAGTTGCTGTCTTCTGTTTTAACATCGTTGTAGGCGCCATCTGGCCGCCTGTCATCCCATATACCGCATTATTCACAAATATTATTGTGATATTCTCTCCTCTGTTAGCGGCGTGGATTATCTCTGCTGTCCCTATCGCAGCCAGGTCTCCGTCTCCCTGATAACCGAAAACTATTTTATCAGGCCTTGTCCTTTTTATGCCTGTTGCAACGCTTGGGACTCTGCCATGCGCTGCCTCTGTCACGTCAAAATTCCAGTAATCATAGGCTATGACAGCGCATCCTACAGGAGCTATACCGATCAGTCTTTCTCTTATATCAAGCTCATCTACTATCTCGCATATAATACGATGCACAATGCCATGGCCGCAGCCGGCGCAATAATGGGTAACAGCGTCTTTCATACTTTCTGGCCTACTGCTAATTTTATTCATAGATTTTTTCTATCTCTTTTATTATTTCGCTCTCGCTGGGCACCTGTCCCCCGCTTCTTCCATAAAAATAAACAGGCTTTGAACAATCTATGGCAAGCTTCACATCTTCCACCATCTGGCCGCAGTTCATCTCTATAACTAAAAATGCTTTTACTTTTTTCGCCAGTTTCTTAAATTCTTTCTCAGGAAAAGGCCATAAAGAGATAGGCCTTAACATCCCTATTTTTTTACCAGTTTTGCGCAGTTTTTCAACAACGCTCCTTGTGATTCTGCTGGGAGTGCCATAAGCTACCAGCATAACCTTGCTATCGTCTCCGTATAAAATTTCGCAGCGCTCTTCTTTATCTTTTATTTCGTTATATTTCTTCTGCAATTTCAAATTCAATCTCTCCAGTTCCCCTTCGGCAAGCAAAAGAGACCTTATTATCCGCGGTTTCCTTCCCTTGCACCCGTCCAGTATCCAGTCTTTTTTACCAAAACTTTTAACTTTAGACTTTAAACTTTTAAACTCTACTGGCGCCATCATCTGGCCTAATATTCCATCGCCCAGTATCATAACAGGCATCCTGTATTTATCCGCCAAGTCAAACGAAAGCATTGTTAAATCAGCTATCTCCTGCACAGATGCCGGCGCAATAACTATTTGGTGATAATCGCCATGGCCTCCGCTTTTAACTGCCTGGAAATAATCGCTCTGGCTTGGCCCGATATTACCTAATCCTGGCCCGCCTCTCATAATATTAACTATAACTGCTGGAAGTTCGCATGCAGCAAGGTAAGATATCCCTTCTTGTTTCAAGCTAATGCCAGGGCTTGAAGAAGAAGTCATCGCCCTGACGCCTGTAAGAGACGCCCCGAAAACCATATTTATCGCAGAAATCTCGCTTTCAGACTGTATAAAAACTCCACCCACTTCAGGCATGCGTTTTGACATATAGCTAGGGAGCTCATTTTGAGGCGTAATAGGATAGCCTGCGTAAAACCTGCAGCCTGCTATTATAGCCGCCTCTGCGATTGCTTCGTTTCCACACATTAAAACTTTTTTCATTTCCAACCTACGAAGTTTATTTATAAATCGTTATGCATAGATCAGGGCATATAATTGCGCAAAAAGAGCACCCTGAGCATCCGTCTTTTTCTATAAATCCAACAGGATACACGCCTTTTTTATTGAGCGACTTGGATTGTTTTATATGGCCTTTTGGACAATATAAAATACAAAGCCCGCAGCCTTTACATTTTTCTATATCAATCTTTATCTTAGGCATAGTTATTTTTTATAGTTTCTGCTATTTTTTTAGAGGATAACCCATACTTATCTAATAATAAAGCCCTGTCCCCATGTTCAATAAATTTATCAGGCAAGGCTATATTTTTAATTATAATATCTTTCTTTATTTTATCAATGATTAATTCCAAAACGCCTGAACCAAACCCTCCTTCAAGAACGCCTTCCTCTATTGTAAACAATCTGCCTGTCTTAAAAACTGACTGCGCTATTAATTCTATGTCCATGGGCTTTATAAATCTCGCATTTATGACTTCGCAGTTTATGCCTTCGTCCATTAAAAAAGATGCTGCCTCCAACGCAATATTAGACATATAACCAATATTTACTATTGTAGCGTCTTTGCCTTTTTTTAATAGCTCTCCTTTGCCTAAAGTTATAGGAGTTCTCGACTCGTCCGCCAATGCCGTAATAGCGGACTTGCTCGAACAATACTTGTAGCTTGCGCCGCGCGGATATCTTATTGCAACAGGGCCTTTATCATAAGAAACAGCCCAGCTAAACATATTATTCAATTCTTCTTCATTTCTTGGAGCCATAGACACAATATTCGGCAAATGCCTTATATAACTCATGTCAAATGTTCCGTGATGCGTAGGCCCGTCTTCTCCCACAAGGCCTGCCCTATCAAGCATTAAAACTACATTCAAATTCTGGAGGCACACATCATGGAACAACTGGTCATAAGAACGCTGTAAAAAAGTAGAATATATGGCCACCACGGGTTTAAAACCAGCCCTTGCCAAGCCCGCTGCAAACCCCACAGCATGCTGTTCAGCCATGCCTACGTCAAAAAATCTATTAGGAAAAAGATTCGCAAATTTATCAAGGCCTGTGCCTTCCGGCATTGCAGCTGTTATAGCTACTATCCTTTTATTCTCTTTAGCTATTTCTACTATTTTATTGCCAAATGCCTTTGTAAAACCTTCTTCAGGCGTAATATCTTTCGCTAGAGCTATTTTCTCGCCTGTATTCACATTAAAGCTAGATATGCCGTGAAATTTTTCAGGCCCTTTTTCTGCAAAACTATAGCCTTTTCCTTTTTTTGTAACCACATGCAGCAGAATAGGCTCATCCAGGTTTACAATATTTTTCATGGTATCTATAACCGTAGTCACGTCATTTCCGTCAATCGGCCCAAAATACCTGAACCCAAGTTCTTCAAAAAGCATTCCAGGAACAAGAAGATTTTTAAGCCCTTCTTCTAACCTTCTTGCTGAACGTATAACGCTGAAACCAAAGCGAGGGACTTTTGAAAGAAGTCCCTCAATATCTTTTCTTATCCTGTTATATGCAGGCGCTGTAATAATTCTATTCAAATATTTACTCAACGCCCCAACACTTTTGGATATACTCATCTCATTATCATTCAGGATAACAAGCATGTTTTTATGCAAATGGCCTGCGTGATTTAAGGCCTCCAATGCCATCCCTCCTCCAAGAGACGCGTCTCCTATAACTGCCACAACTTTATAATTTTTATGCTCTATATCCCTCGCCGCAGCCATACCGAGCGCTGTAGAAATAGAAGTTGAGCCGTGGCCTGTGGTAAATACATCATACTCGCTTTCATATTTATTCGGAAACCCGCTAATGCCTCCTGCTTTACGAAGCGTATTGAATCTGTCTTTTCTACCCGTTAAAATCTTGTGGGCATACGCCTGATGCCCCACATCCCATATGATAATATCTTCAGGCGCGTTTAAACAATAATGAATGCCTATTATAAGCTCGACTGCCCCAAGGCTTGACGCTAAGTGCCCACCCGAAGAAGCCACATTGTTTATAATAACCTCTCGTATCTCCTGCGCTAAAATAGGTAATTTATCTACGCTGAGTTTTTTTAAATCTAATGGGCTATTTATACTATCCAACAATCTCTCTGCCATATCCTAATCCTAATCCAATTCAAACAACTTTACAAAATGACATTCAGACTGTGTTACAATCGGTAGCCGCAGGCTTTAGCCTGCGATATGTTGCGCAACCTAAAGGTTGCGGCTACCATATATAGGCACCGATGAGGATTACAACACAGTCTGAATGTCAAAATGTAAAGTTGTTTAGCATCAAATCGCCTAATTGTGCTAACTTATCTGCTTTTTTGCCAAAAATCTTTAGATAGCTTTTTGCTTTGTTTGCTAAAGCTCTGGCTTTTTCTTTTGTGAGATATTCGCCATATAGTTTTACATATCCGTCTTTATCCTTTAAATCATCAAATAGCTGAAATGCAAGGCCGATATCTCTTCCGAAATTTCCCAAAGCATTTATTTCCAGCTTACTTGCGCCTTTAATAATCCCGCCTGATTTAACTGCAACTTCAAACAGCACTGCTGTCTTCTTTAAATTAATATATTCTATCTCTGCCCTCTGCCCTCTGCCCTCTGCCCTTTTTTTTAAAATATCCACAACCTGTCCGCCTATTGTACCGCGAGTCCCAACTGCTTTTGATATCTCTTTTATTGCCTTTATGCTGCCTGATTCTGCTATCACCTGAAATGCCAGAGTCAGAAGTCCGTCCCCTGCTAGAAGCGCTATATCTTCTCCGTATTTTTTATGGCATGTTTTTTTGCCGCGCCTGAAATTATCATCATCCATACATGGCATATCATCGTGCACAAGGGTATAGGAATGCGCTAATTCTATGCCGCACGCAACAGGTATTATTGAGTTACCTTTTCCTCCGCATGCCTCAAACCCTGCAATAGCAAATATAGGCCTTATTCTTTTGCCTCCTGGAAATACTGAATACCTCATGGCCCTGTGTATAATCTGAGGCTTCAGCGAACATGAAGGAAGATATCTATCCAAAGCCCTATCTATTATCTTCTTTTTATCTAATATATACTTTTTAATATCCATGCGATCATTCTTTAAAAGGTTCCAGCGTAACCTTGCCGTCTTTTTTAATGAGGACTTCTACCTTGCGTTTTGTCTCATCCAGCCTTTTTCTGCAAGCCTGGATCAATTTTACTCCCTCTTCATATTTTTTTAATGACTCCTCTAGAGGCATATTCCCGCTCTCAAGCTCATTTACAATCTCTTCCAGCTTTTTCATCATCTCTTCAAATTTTAATTCTTTTGCCATATATCCTCCTACTCAATCCTGCTTGTAAAACTGCCTTTAGAAACTTTTGTTTCTACTAAATCTCCTTTTTTAAGAGATTGGCTATTTTTTATTATCTTTCTATCTGGAAGTTTGAAACTGATGCTATAACCTCTATCTAAAATTCCAACGGGGCTAAGTATGCCTAATTTTTCAGAAAGCAATTTAAAACCTTCTTCTTTTAATTCCATATAATGCCTGAATCTTAAGACCATGCCCTCTTCTATCTCATCCAGCCTCTGCTCGTATTCCTTAACTATGTCCATTGGAAAACCTATTATCTTTTTTTCTATCTCATCAAGCCTGTCCTCAAGCTCGCTCTTTTTTGCTATCACAATTTCTGCGGCTACAGAAGGCGTGGGAGCCCTCATATCCGCTACAAAATCGCTTATTGTCCAATCTATCTCATGGCCAACTGCGCTTATAATAGGTATCTTTGAGTTATATATGGCTCTTGCCACTATCTCTTCGTTAAAAGCCCACAGATCTTCCAAGCTTCCGCCTCCTCTACCTACTATCATGACATCCACATTTTTAAGAGCGTTGAATTCTTCTATTGCAGAGGCTATCTCTTCCCTTGCCCCATCTCCCTGGACTTTTACAGGATTTATAATCACCTCTACATTAGAAAATCTTTTATTTAAAACATGCAGAATATCTCTTATGGCAGCGCCTGTTATGGACGTGACGATTCCTATTCTTTCAGGAAGAAGCGGTATCTCTTTTTTATGCGCCTCTTCAAAAAGCCCCTCTTTGAAAAGTTTTTCTTTCAGTTGTTCAAACGCAAGCTGCAGCTCTCCTACGCCCCTTGGCTCCATCTTTGTTACATAAAGCTGATAAACGCCTCTTTTTTCATATATACTGATTCTTCCGGAGCATAAAACCTGCATGCCGTCTTTTATTTCAAATTTTATCTTTTCGTTACTGTTTTTAAAAAATACGCATTTTAATTCACTTCTTTCATCCTTTAATGTAAAATAAAAATGGCCCGAAGAGGGCCTGTCAAAATTCGATATCTCTCCTTCAATCCATATGTTTTGGAATGAGTCCTCCAGCACTATTTTTATGCTGGCGCTCAACTGGCTTACTGTATAAATATATCTTCCCTTATCTTCCATACTAGCGATAATTCTCTATCTTTTCTTTTACCCTTTCTATCAAAAGGCACTTGCCGCTTTCATCATCTATCTTCACTATGGCTCCCTGTAATTCCACATTTTTATCCGCTATTTCAAATTTTTTCGGCAGAAGCGTTAAAAAATGCTCTACTATTGCGTCGCTTCTTCTGCCTATTACTGAATCCTGGGGCCCTGTCATTCCTAAATCAGTGATATATCCAGTGCCCTGAGAAAATATCTTCTCATCTGCTGTTTGAACATGCGTATGAGTGCCGAATACAACGCTGACTCTAGAATCCAAGAATATTCCCATGGCTATTTTTTCGCTTGTAGCCTCTGCGTGCATATCCACTAAAATAATCTTTGTAACTCTATTGATTTTTTCTATCTCTTTCTCAGCTGCTGTAAAAGGGCAATCAACCGGATGCATAAAAACCCTGCCCAAAAGATTTATCACAGCTACCTTTTTCCCGTTCTCCAGAGAAATAACTGTCATACCTGAGCCAGGAGAAGTCTGGGGATAATTCGCAGGCCTTAAAATACGATTGTCCTTGGAAAGCCTCTCGTATATCTCCTTTTTCTTCCAGACATGGTCTCCTGAAGTTATAACGTCTATCTTATTCTGCAATAGTTCATCTACAGTTTCAGGGGTAAGCCCTGAGCCTCCTGCAACATTCTCTGCATTTGCAATGACAAAATCAATATCTCTATCTTTGCGTAATCTAGGAACTATTTTTTTAACAGCTTCTCTGCCAGGGCTCCCGACTATGTCGCCTATTAACAGTATCCTCATTTAGCATACTCCACTGCTCTTGTTTCGCGTATCACAGTAACTCTTATCTGCCCGGGATATTCAAGGCCTTCTTCTATTTTCTTTGTTATCTCCCTGGCTAATCCCATAGCCTGAAGGTCGCTTATCTTTTCAGGCTGTACAACCACCCTTATCTCTCTCCCAGCCTGTATTGCAAATGCCTTCTCAACGCCTTTAAATGAATCAGCTATAGCTTCCAGTTTTTCAAGCCGCTTTATATAATTCTCAAGGGACTCGCGCCTTGCGCCCGGCCTTGTAGCGCTAACAGTATCCGCAGCCTGCAAAAGCACTGCATAAATAGTCCCCGGCGCTTCTTCTTCGTGATGGGACGCTATTGCATTTATAATATCTGACGCCTCGCCGTATTTTTTGGCCAGGTCTGCGCCTATCTTTGCATGCGGGCCCTCTACTTCATGAGTCACTGCCTTGCCTATATCATGCAAAAGCCCTATTCGCTTTGCAAGAGTCACATCCAAATTAAGTTCTCCTGCCATAACTCCCATAATAACGCTTACCTCTTTCATATGTTGAAGCGCATTTTGCCCGTAACTAGTCCTGTATTTTAATCTTCCTATAAGCCTCACTATTTCAGGATGTATCTTTTGAAGCCCTAATTCAAAAAGCGTTCGCTCTCCTTCTTCTTTAATAGTAGCTTCCATTTCCTGTTTGACTTTATTGACAACTTCTTCTATGCGGCCAGGGTGAATACGTCCATCCTGCAAAAGCCGCTCTAAACTTATCCTTGCTATCTCGCGCTTCACAATATCAAAGCCAGAGAGTATTACAGCCTCTGGGGTATCATCAATAATCACATCCACTCCTGTGGCCATTTCAAGCGCCCGGATATTGCGGCCTTCTCTCCCTATAATCCTTCCTTTCATCTCGTCATTTGGCAAATTCACAACAGATACGGTTGTATTTATTACATGTTCTGCAGCGCACTTCTGCATGCTGAGCGAAAGAATTTCCTTGGCCTTTTTCTCCGCAGATTCCCTAGCCCTGTCCTCTATTGCTTTAAAAAGTATTTGCGCTTCTCTCTGAGCATCAGTCTCCACTCTCTGTAAAAACAGCTTCTTTGCCTCTTCAACGCTCAGGCCGGATATCCTTTGCAGTTTCGCTTTTTCTTCTTCAATAAGCCTTAAAAACTCATTATGCCTTGATTCAATGGATCTTTCCTTGTCCACCAAAAGAGATTCTCTTCTCTGTATTTCCTTTTCTTTTCTGTCAAGAACATCCACTTTCCTATCTATATTTTCTTCCTTCTGCACAAGCCTTTTTTCAAGATTGGTCATCTCCTGGCGTCTATCTTTTGTAGTTTGTTCAAAGTCTGACTGTATCTTGAATTTCAGGTCTTTTACTTCCAGCTCTACCTCTTTTTTTCTGTTCTCAAATTCTTTTCTGGAATTCTCGAGGCTCTTCTTTGCCCTGTCCTCCATCTCTTTTAGATGCCTCTCTCCGAAAAACTTCCTTATGAAATACCCTGCGAAAAATATCAGGATAAAAACCAGGACTTCTATTGCATAAATTATTATTTTAAGATTCGAACTCATGTCAGCACCTCCCAGCTATTTTATGTGAAAGCAGCGTTAGTCGGTTATGACACTGGCGAGAGGGACATCTCTTCTTGTAGCAGGGACTTTATCAAGCAGTTGAAATCTGAAGCCAAGGCCTATCTTTGATCTGCCTTTTGGAAGGCGTCTTAGAAAATTATCGTAATAGCCCTTTCCGTGTCCAATACGGTTGTTGCTTTTGTCAAAGGCAATTCCAGGCACTATTACCAGGTCTATGTCTTTCAACGCTGCAGATTTTTTATTTGAGGGCCCAATTGGCTCATAAATGCCGTACGGCCCTTTTTCCAATCTCTTGATATCCCTTAGATATACAGGTTTAATATTTCTATCCTTCGCCAATGTAACCGGTAAAACTACTTTTTTGCCCATTATAAGGGCTTTTTTTATTATTGGGCCTGTTTCTACCTCCCCAGTCCCTTTAGAAACATAAAGCATCACGCATTTAGATTTTAAAAAATCTTCATTCAGAAATAACTTTTTGTGTATAGCTCTGCTTCTTTGTCTCCTTTCCGATCCTTTTTGACTTTTTATTTTTATTTTCATCTTTTTTCTGACAATCTCTTTTGCTTCCATAGCCAGTAACTCTATTTCTTGTTCTTTTTCAAATAGTCGTCTATTGCTGATTTAAGGGCCTCTTCCGCAAGCACAGAGCAATGCATTTTCACCTTTGGAAGCCCGCCAAGCGCTTCAGCAACAGCCCTGTTGGAAACCTGCAACGCTTCTTCTATTGTCTTTCCCTTTACAATCTCAGTAACCATGCTGCTAGTAGCTATGGCTGCTCCGCAACCGAATGTTTTAAACTTTGCGTCAGTAATTCTGTTATCCTTTACCTTGATGTAAAGCCTCATAATGTCGCCGCACACAGGGTTTCCTACGTTTCCAATCCCGTCTGCGTCAAGGATCTCGCCCACATTCCTTGGGTTTTTGAAATGCTCCATTACTGTTTCACTGTATTGTGTGTGAAAACTTTCCATAACCACTCCTTTGTTATAACTTATTCCCAAGGATAACTTCCCTCGGCCTATTAACCTTGGAATAATCTTTTGCTGGTTTTATACTTTTCAAACTATCCAGCTTGTTTAAATCTTTCAGCCTGTTGTAAATCAATATCCACGCGCAGTCTTTATTCTTATCAACCTCGCACTTGCCCTTATTGGAACCTCCGCATGGCCCGTTCAAAAGGCCTTTTGCGCATCTTGTTACAGGACATATACCTGCTGTCGTATTCAGAACACACTCCCCGCACATAGCGCATCTTTCAAAAAATCCATAACCTGTCGCATCCAATATAGACCCGAATATAGTATCGCAGCCTATATAAACAGGCCTTTTAGCCCTGTCATTTTCAAACACTGACTGGCCGCCTAAACCGCACGCTAGCACCAGAAAAGCATCTGAGTCATCCACCATTTTCTTATTTTTCGCAAAATGAAGCTTGGCCTGGCTTGCTACGCAAGGCGCTTTGGGTATTGCCCATCCTGTAACAGTCTTTCCATTTGCCTCAAGCATGGCCTTCATCTCTATGATTTCTTTTTCTCCGCCTGTCTTGCAAGTAGTAGCGCACTCCCCGCATCCTATTATAAAAATTTTTGACGCAGGGCCAAGCGCCTTTAATATCTCTTCGATTGGTTTTTTCTTAGTGACTATCATATTACAGAAGCTCCTTTATGTCTTTTTCAAATACCTCTTTATCATTATACCCTATATATTTTTTTCTGATATTGCCGTCTTTATCCACAATAAAAGTAGTTGGGATTGCTCTTATGCCTCCGTATAAATCGCTCACTTCTTCATTGCCAAGCAAAATAGTGTAATTTATCTTGTTTTTTAATACAAATCCAGGCACTACCTTTTCTCCTTGCATATCCAGCGCAATACCTATTACCTCCAAGCCTTGTTCTTTGTATTGATTATAAAGATCGATAAAATGCGGTATCTCTTCCCTACAGGGCGGACACCAGGTAGCCCAAAAATCAATAATAATAACTTTGCCTTTAAAATCGGAAAGCTTTTTTTCTATCCCGTTTACATCCTTAAGCGAAAATTTAGGAGCTTGTTTTAAACGCGGCTTCTTTTGCGCGCTGATTTCCTGCGGGATTTCTTTTATAGGCACTATTTTTGGAACAGTATTAATCTTTACTATTCCAAAAATAATCATAGCTCCGATCACTGCCAGAACAATAATAAAAGTCTTATTATTCATTTTTAGCCTTTTGTAAATAGGCTGCTAAGCCTGGAAAACTGCCCGGAAAATAATATTGCGCCCATCAATATCAGAAATACACCTGAAACTAAAGGCGCGAAACGCATAAAGTTCTTGAATTTTGCGAAAAGAAACAGAAATTGGTTTATCGCAAGGCTTGCTATAAAAAACGGCAGGCCTAGACCCATAGAATAGGCTAATAAAAGGGTTGTGGCTTTAGGCAGGCTTTCAAGCGTAGAGGCATATATAAGAATGCTTGATAATATTGGCCCCACGCATGGCGTCCATCCAAATGCAAATGCCATGCCCACTAATAAAGACCCTAGATAACCAAAATTCTTTCTCTTTAAACTAATCCCTTTCCCCTGGCTTAAAAACCTTGTTTTTATTACACCCATTATATTAAGGCCGAATAAAATTATTAATACCCCTCCTATCCTTTCAAGCCATATTCTTTTTATTCCAAAAAAACTGCCAAAATATGACAGCGTCAGCCCCAGCAATACAAAAATTATTGAAAACCCTAAAATAAAGAATAAAGAGTTTAGCCCAGTAAGCTTTGTTATATCAGAGGGCTTTCCGGAGGATTTTATATCCTCAAAAGACCTGCCTGTAATATAAGTAATATAAGACGGGAAAAGCGGCAAGATGCAAGGAGAAAGAAATGAAAGAACGCCTGCAGAAAACGCTATAAGAATAGAGACTTCGCTTCCGGAAAACATGACTCCCCCTTCAGTTTACCTGGCCGAAGCCCTTACTTTTATAATATCAAGCTCCTGACGTATGTCAGTAAGCCGTGCGATTATGTCTTCCTGGTTCTTTAAAACCCTGTCTATTCTCTCTGAAAGCTTTATTGCGTCACTCTTTGGATCCTGGTTATTTTCTTTGCCAAAGATATTAAGCGTAAATATGCAGAGAGATACAAGAATCGCTCCTAATAGCGATAAAATCCAAATCTTTCTCATCATTTATTACCTCTTTTCCAAGTATATATTATAACAAACCCGCCTTGTGCAGTCAACCCAAGTTTTTTAATTTCAACTTGCTAAAAATAGCGGTATTTAATATGTCATTTTTCTCAAGCCACGCTCTCCTTGCCACTGCCACTCCAAATTTCATCATATTCAAATGTTCTGCAAGATGAGAATCTGTATTTATAACAATCTTTACGCCGGCTTCCTTTGCCATTCTGGAATTTATGTCATTCAGATCCAGCCTCTCGGGAAAACTATTTATCTCAAACGCCGTATTAGTATCTAAAGCTGCTTTAAAAACCTCTTTAAAATCCATATCATACGCATCTCTTGAGCCCCACAACCTGCCTGTAGGATGGGCGATTATGTTTACATATTTATTCTGGCATGCCTTTATAATACGCTTTGTAATAAAAGAGCTTGGCTGTTTAAAGCCTGTATGTATTGCGCCTATTACAATATCCATTCCCCGAAGCAAGCTATCTGGATAATCCAGATTCCCATCTGAATCAATGTCAACCTCTGAGCCAAAAAGAATCTTTATGTCCCTATATTTTTTATTTAACTCATCTATCTCTTTTCTTTTAAGTTCTAGTTCATGCGTATTTAATCCGCCCGCTATCTTCAGACCTTGAGAATGATCGGTAATAGCTATATATTCATAACCCAGCTCCATGGACTTTATCACCATCTCTTCCATAGAGTTCCCGCCATCAGACCATGTTGAATGCATGTGAAGGTCGCCTTTTATATCCTCTATCTTTACCAGATCCGGCAATGCGCCTTTAAGGCTCGCTTCAAATTCTCCTCTATCTTCTCTTAATTCAGGCTCTATATATGAAAGGCCGAGTGCTTTATACATCTCTTCTTCTGTCTTACCTGCTATTCTTCTTTCGGCCTTAAATATCCCGTATTCATTCAGTTTCAGGCCATGTTTAATCGCAAGCTGGCGAAGCTTTATATTATGCTCTTTGGAGCCTGTAAAATACATTAAGCTAGCTCCGTAAGACGACTCGCCCACTACCCTCGCATCTACCTGTATATTGTCTTTTGTGCGGATTGATGATTTTGCAGGGCCTTTTGCAATTACATCTTTTACATCCGCTAATGTTGTAAATGCATCCATTATTTTTTGAGGGTTGTTTGAAGAAATAAGAATATCTATATCCCTTACTGTGTCTTTCATCCTTCTCAGGCTTCCCGCAGGATTTATTCTTTTCACATCTTTTAATTTCTCAAGCTGGGCTACAAAACCTTCAGCCACTTCCGTTGCGATTTTTAAATCAAGCCTCTCCCTCGTTTTTTTAAAAAGCTCTATGCCGGCCAATATATTCTCTTCTGTCTTCTCTCCCATGCCTTCAAGATCCCTTATCTTTCCTGCATGCGCCATCCTCTCAAGCATGACTACATCCTGTATATCCAGTTTTTCATACAATAATTTTGCTGTCTTAGGCCCTATGCCGGGCACATTTAAAATCTCAATCAGGCCTTCGGGTATATCCTTTTTTAATTTCTCCAGATATTCAAGTTTTCCTGTAGATACAATCTCTTTTATCTTCTCCTCCAGATCCTTGCCTATGCCGGATATGTCTTTCAATTTATCTTCCTTTACAAAGGCCTCTATGTCATCCGGAAGCGACTCTATGTTCTGACTCGCCCTTTCATACGCGCGGATCCTGAAATGATTCTCTCCCTTAATTTCCAGAATCTCTGCAATATCCCTGAAAATCTTGGCAACGAGTTTATTTTTCATAGTAAGATTATTTTACCATAGATTTTTTTATGTAGAAAGGATATAATGTCTTAAAATTAATAAGGAGAACATTATGCTATTAAAATTCTTACGCAAACGTAAAAATATGAGGCGTATTATGTGGGCGCTGGCAATACTGATAATTCCTGCTTTTGTCATATGGGGAGCTGGCTCATCTGGTAAAGATAAAGGCAATAAGCCTGACTACGCAGGAAAACTCTTCGGCAAAAAGGTTTCCTATGAGGACTATCATGATATGTGGAATGTGTCAAGAGACTATGCTGTAAAGTCTTTCGGCAATAACGTGCCTGTGGAATTCATAGACCAGATGGCGTGGAGCCGCATAATACTAATAGAGGAAGCAAAAAGGCAAAACCTCCGCGCGACTGACCGGGAGGTTGTAGAAAAAATAACCTCTTTCCCTGCATTTCAAAGAAACGGTTCTTTTGACAAAAGGCTTTACAAATCAATGCTCCAGGATACAGCCAGGTCCTTTGAAGAAAAATTAAGAGACGACCTCTTGATATCTAAACTAAAAGATAAAATCACGTCTGACATTAAGGTAAATGACGAAGACGTTAAAAATGAATATAAGAAAAAGTTTGAAAAGATAAAATCCGCTTATGCGCTTATACCTTTTATCGACTCTGAAAAAGATGCGCAATATGATGATTCTTCCTTGGAAAATTTCTACGAGCAGAATAAGCAGGCTTTCGAAAAGGACGAACAGATCAATATAAAATATATAGAAATCCTGCTTTCTAACCCAAACGCTGAAGAGCTAGCTTATAAAGTTTTAGACCAGGTAAACACAAAAAAGAATTTAGAAGAACCTGCCAGAGTTAATTCGCTGGAAATAAAGGAAACTGGGTTCTTCTCAGCTAATGAAGAAATACCTGATATAGGCTGGTCTTATGATTTCGCTAAGAGAGGCTTTGAACTGCAGAAAAACGAGATAAACCGCATACTGGTAAAAACAGATAAAGGCTTATACATTATACAACTGAAAGAAAAAAAAGATCCCTATATCCCTGATTATACGGAAGCTAAAGACATTGTTAAAAAGGAATTTATAAAAGAAGAATCCATTAAGTTATCCCAGAAAAAATCAGAGGCTATATACTTGGATATAGCCAATGGCATTAAAACTAATGAAACGTTTGAAAGCGTTGTAAAAAAATACGGCCTTCAGGTAAAGCAAACTGATTTCATAGCCAGGGATGGCTATATACCTGAAATAGGGCCTGCCAAGGAATTTATAGACATTGCTTCCTCTATAAAAATAGGCTCTATCTCAAAGCCTTTAAAAACCCTTCAGGGCTGGGTTATACTAGAGCCTCTTGAATTTAAGAGTATAGACGAGGTAAAATTCATAGAAGAAAAAGATAAATTCAAAGAAAATCTTCTTGCTAATAGGAAAGAGGAAGAATTTAACAAATATTTTCAGGATCTGAAAACAAAGGCTGATTTTGTAAGCTACACCGAAAAGCGGTAATCTATTTAGTGTGATTTAACAGGTCCTTCAGCTCTTTCATGAATTGATTAATATCCTTAAACTGGCGGTACACAGAAGCAAATCTCACGTAGGCAACCTCGTCAAGCTTATAGAGAAGCTCCATTAATAATTCGCCCACTTCTCTGGATGGCGCTTCTTTTTCAAATTTACTCTGGAGAGTGTATTCAATTTTATCTGCCAGCGCTTCAAGCTGTTCTGTGCTTATGGGCCTTTTTTCGCACGCCTTTGTAAGCCCGTTTAATATCTTTTTCCTGTCAAACGGCTCTCGTCTTCCGTCTTTTTTTATAACTATTAAAGTAGTTTCTTCTATGTTTTCATATGTCGTAAAGCGCCTCTGGCAATTAAGGCACTCTCTCCGCCTTCTTATCGAACGGCCTTCTTCGCTGGACCTGGAATCAATAACCTTGTCTTCATTATGTCCGCAGAATGGGCATTTCATAAATGTCTCCTTGTTTAGATTTTGTTCAGTTCAGGATAAAGAGGAAATTTCTTTATTAACTTCTCCACATCTTTTTTGCATTCATCTAACTTATCATGGCAATCTCTATATTTAATGGCATTATTAATAATCTGGGCTATCTTCTCCATATCTTTTTCATTCATACCTCTTGTAGTAACCGCGGGCGTGCCAAGCCTTATGCCGCTTGTAAGTGTAGAGGGATTCTTGTCAAAAGGTATAAGGTTTTTATTTACTGTTATGTGAATCCTGTCCAGAATTTCGCTCGCAACTCTCCCTGTGATATTTTTTGAAGTGAGATCAACCAGAAATAAATGGTTATCAGTCCCTCCTGAAACTATCCTGTAGCCTGATTTATTTAATGCGCTCGCAAGAGACCTTGCATTTTTTATAACCTGCGCCTGATATTGCCTGAATTCTTTTGTGTCTGCCTCTTTAAGCGCAATCGCCTTACTGGCTATTATATGCATCAAAGGCCCGCCCTGTTCGCCTGGAAAAACTTCTATGTCTATCTTTTTAGCGAACTCCTGTTTACAGAGTATCATACCGCCGCGCGGCCCTCTCAGTGTCTTGTGAGTTGTAGTGCTAACTACATGAGCGTATTCAACCGGGTTAGGGTGCAGCCCTGCTGCTACAAGGCCTGCTATGTGAGCCATGTCCACGAAAAGATATGCCCCTACTTTATCCGCTATTCCCCTGAATTTTTTGAAATCTATCACGCGCGAATAAGCAGACGCTCCTGCAAGTATCATCCTCGGTTTATGTCTTTTTGCCAATGATTCTATCTCGTCATAATCCAGCATCTCTGTATCTTTATTGAGCCCATACGAAACTACATTAAAGAACCTTCCTGAAAAATTATGCTTAAGCCCATGCGTGAGATGCCCCCCGCAGGCAAGGTCCATTGCCAGGACTGTGTCGCCCGGCTCTAGCAGAGCAAAATACACAGCCATATTTGCCTGGCTTCCTGAGTGCGGCTGAACATTTACATGTTCTGCTCCGAATATCTTCTTGGCCCTTTCTATAGCAAGGCTTTCAACATCATCCACATGTTCGCATCCGCCATACCACCTTTTGGAAAGATACCCTTCTGCGTATTTATTTGTCAATACAGACCCTGCTGCTTCCAGGACAGCGAGGCTGGTAAAATTCTCGCTTGCAATAAGCTCTATATTATTCTGCTGCCGCTTAAGTTCTTTGCGTATTAAATTATAAATTTCAGGGTCTACTTTTCTTAATGCCTTCATATTCAAAGCCCTCTATTTTTTTGATCTGACTCACTCTCCTGGCGTGTCTATCGCCAAGATGTTTTGCCATAAGCCACGCCTCTAAAATCTTTTTTGCTTTGCTAGGTGTAACTATATTTGCCGCAAATACAAGGATATTGCTGTCATTATGCTCTTTGCTTGAACGGGCAATATCCGGCCTGTCGCATAATGCAGCCCTGACGCCTTTTACCTTATTCGCAACCATTGACATGCCTATCCCGGTTTTACAGATAAGTATTCCTCTGGGGTAAGTTTTGGCTGCAACAAGTTTTGCCACTTCATAACCTATCACAGGGTAATCGCAAGCTTCCTCTGAAAAAGTCCCCATGTCTTTCACTGCGTGGCCTTTTGCCTTTAGAAATTTTATAAGTGCCTCTTTTAATTTAAATCCGCCATGGTCTGCCCCGATTACTATCCTCATCTATTTCTTCTCCTCTTTAAATATCTCCAGAAATATATTACTAACCTCTTCTTTTATAACACCAAGGATATTTTTATATTCTTCTAAAGACCTTCCTATAGGGTCAGGTATATCCTGGCCTTCTTTAAGAAGCCTTACCCGGTCTTTGATTTCAGGCATCAGATTTATCATAACATCTCTATGAAATTTTTCCATCACAAATACAATATCTGATCTTTTCAAAATGTCCTTATTGATATTCTTGCTTATATGCCTTGAAACATCTACGCCTTCTTCTTTCATAACAGAAATTGTGTTAGGGGCTGCTCCTATACCGGCAAATGTTGAAGTCCCTGCAGAATCAATATGCACCTTTTCAGAAAGGTTTGCTTCATTTACAAACTTTTCCATTAACCCTTTTGCCATCACGCTCCTGCAGCTATTTCCAGTACATACAAAAAGTAATACGTAATCTGTTAACGCCTCTTTAGCGGGTATGGCTCCCTGCCTCAATATCTTAAAAGGCTTTTCTGTTACATCCATAACAGTTGACTCTATGCCTATCCTTGCCCTTCCGCCATCCAGTATTATATCCACATGGCCGTCCATCTCTAAAAGGACTTCTCCAATTGAAACAGGCGGTTTATTTCCTGACAGATTAGCGCTGGGCGCAACCACGCTCACTCCTGCTTTTTTTATCAATGAAACTGCAATCCTATTATCAGGCATGCGAAGGCCTATCTTTTCTTTTTTATCATTGAGCGCTACCAATGTCAACGGCCCTGGCCAGAATCTTTTAGCAACCCTCTCCGCGTCTTTTGAAAGAACAATCCCTAACTGCTTTAATGAATCAAAATCAGCTATATGGACGCTGAATGGCTTGTCCTTTGGCCTTTTTTTTATTTCATACAGCCTGTCTATGGTGTCTTTATTAAGAATATTCGCAGCTATGCCATAAACTGTTTCAGTAGGGAATACTACCAGGCCTCCGTTTTTTAAGACCTCGGCTGCTTCATTAATAAGCCTCTCTTCTGGAAAATTTGGATTCAGCTTTATAACTTTTGTTTTCATTATTATTTAAATGCTTTTAATATTCTTACTGCGAATATAGCAGCGTTTTTAGCGCCTGCTTTACCTATAGCCATACAAGCAACAGGAACGCCTCCGGGCATCTGGACTGTTGATAAAAGTGAGTCTAAGCCTTGCAATGATTTGGTTTCTATTGGCACGCCTATAACAGGCAAACTAGTATGAGAACTTACAACGCCGGCTAGAGCTGCAGCCATCCCAGCCCCGCATATTAGAATCTTTATGCCTCTTTTCTCTGCTATCTTAGTGTATTTACGCACTGCGTCAGGATTCCTGTGCGCTGAAAGCACATTTATCTCATAAGGAATTTTATTTTCTTTCAATATCTTTTCTGTCTCAACCATTGTCTCAGCGTCTGAAGCGCTTCCCATCAATATCCCTACCAAAATTTTCTTGTTTTTAACCATGCCCCCTCCCAACAACTTTACAAATTAACAATGTTAGTTTGTAAAGTTGTTTGCTTGATTGCTCTATCGCCAATGTCTTTTCTATATTGCATACCTTCGAATTTTATATGCTCTATTGCCTTATACGCATTGAGTTTAGCTGATTTAATATCCTTCCCAAGGCTCGTTACCCCAAGCACCCTGCCGCCATTTGTAAGGATCTTTCCGTTTTCATTCTTTGTGCCTGCGTGGAATACAATTATATCTTTTATTTTTTTTGCCTCTTCCAGCCCGAATATCTCTTTATTTTTTTCATACTCATCCGGATATCCTTTTGAAGCGCATACCACGGATATACAGGGAGATTTATCCCATTTAACATCTATTTTATCAAGCGTTCCATCTACGCAGGCCATCATAATATCCGCAAGATCTGATTTTAATCTCGGCAATATCGCCTGCGTCTCAGGATCCCCGAACCTCACATTAAATTCTAAAACCATAGGCCCATTTTTAGTTATCATTAAACCTGCGTATAAAACGCCTTTATAAACTTTGCCCTCTTTTTTAAGGCCTTCTACCACAGGCCTGAAAACATTTTTTATAATTTCTTCCAGCATATCTTTTGTAACTACAGGCGCAGGCGAATAAGCCCCCATGCCGCCTGTATTAGGGCCCTTATCTTTGTCAAAAATCCTTTTATGGTCCTGGGAGGATTCTAAAGGCACGATGGTTTTCCCATCTGTAAAAACCAGCATAGAAGCCTCTTCGCCTTCCAGGCAATCTTCCAGAATGATTCTATTTCCGCTATCTCCAAAAATCCTTTCTACCATTATAGAATCTATTACCTTTAATCCTTCTTCTATTGTCTTTGGTATTATCACGCCTTTACCGGCTGCCAGGCCGTCTGCTTTTATTACAATGGGTATACCTTTTTCATTCAAATATTTTTTTGCGCCGTTAGAATTATCGAAAACCTTAAATCCCGCCGTAGCTAGGCCGAACTTTTTCATTACATTTTTAGAAAAAACTTTACTGCCTTCTAACATTGCAACGTCTTTAAAAGGCCCGAATGCCTTTAATCCGTTTTCATTGAAGATATCCACTATGCCTTTTACTAAAGGCGCTTCCGGGCCTACCACAGTCAAATCTATCTTATTATTTTTTGCGAAATCTAAAAGCTTGGGAACATCATCTGGTTTTACATCAACTAATTCCGCAATCTCTTTTATACCGCTATTTCCAGGAGCGCAGAATATCTTTTTCACTTTTTTACTCTGGGATAATTTCCACACTATAGCATGTTCCCTTCCCCCAGAGCCGATAACCAAGATTTTCATATTATAACTTCTCCATTGCCTTTGATAATCTCGCCGATAGTCCAGGATTTTAATCTAAATTTTTTTATTACCTCATGCACTTTTTTAACGTCAGATTTGCTGACAACTATCACCATGCCTATCCCCATATTGAATGTCCTGTACATCTCTTCGTAGCTGATCCCAGCCCTTTTTTGAATGACTCTGAATATCTGAGGGACTTGCCATAGTTCTTTATATATCAGAACGGATTTGTCGCTCGGCACAACCCTTGGAATATTATCATAGAAGCCTCCGCCTGTAATATGCGCAATGGATTTTATTTTGACCTTCTCCATTAATTTTAAAATCGTCTTTACATAAATTATTGTCGGGGTCAAAAGGATCCTGCCGAATTTTCCTTTTAATTCGCTTTTAGAAAATAATTTTCTTATTAAACTAAAACCGTTTGAATGGGGCCCGCTTGAGCCTATGCCTATCACTATATCGCCTGCATTTACAGACGACCCATCTATTATTTTGGTTTTTTCAACTATACCCACTGAAAATCCCGCCAGATCATATTCTTCGCCATTATACATGCTGGGCATCTCTGCGGTTTCTCCTCCCACAAGAGCGCACCCAGCCTGCCTGCACCCTTTCACTATACCTTTCATTATATCCACAGCCTTTTTACTATTCAATTTTCCTGTTGCAAAATAATCCAGGAATAGAAGCGGCTCTGCGCCTGTAACCACTATATCGTTCACAGACATTGCCACAAGATCTATGCCTATTGTGTCGTGCTTATTCAGGCTATCGGCAATTTTTAATTTTGTGCCTACCCCGTCAGTGGAAGATACAAGGATAGGCTCTTTATATTTTTTTGGGATACTCGTAAGAGCGCTGAATCCTCCTATGCCGCATATAACCTCTTTGCGTCTTGTAGTTTTGGCCATGCGGCCAATATTCTTTACAAAATCATTTGCCCTATCTATATTTACTCCTGAGCGTTTATAATCAATCATAGCTTCTCCTTTATATAATCCACGCCATTTTTAAAAATCATAAAGCCGTCGCCGCGCTCTTTTAAGCCTTCGCGGGTCCATCTGGGATGCTGCGTGCCAAGGACATGCCTTTCAGGATGTGGCATCATGCCCAGGACCCTGCCTGTTGTATCGCATATTCCTGCAATATCATCTATTGAGCCATTGGGGTTATCAACATACTTGAAAACGATTTGTCTATTTTTTCTTAACTGATTTAAAACATCATTATCTCTTGGTATAAATTTTCCTTCTCCATGCGCAATCGGAAGATATATAGTTTCTGGAAGATTTTTTGCCCAAACACATTTATTAACTCGCCCCTCGACTTCGCTCGGGACTCGTAATAATGTCCATTTATCGATGAAACTCCCGGAATCATTAAAACTAAGAGTTGATTCTATTGTCCCGCTGTTTATACCGGGTAAAATCCCTGCTTTTACAAGCGCCTGAAAACCATTGCATATCCCTATCACAAGCTTTCCGCTATTTATAAAATTTTTAAGGTCTGCGTTGAGTTTATATTTAATTTCATTTGCAAGGATCTTGCCTGATGCAATATCGTCCCCGTATGTAAACCCCCCAGGAATGGCTAGTATCTGAAAATTCTTTAAAAATTTTTCATCCCTTGCCAATTCATTTATATGCACAAGTTCCGAGTCAGCGCCTGCCATTTTAAACGCAGCATGGGTTTCATTATCGCAATTTGTTCCTGCGGTCCTTAAAACTATAACCTTTGGTTTTTTCATAAGATGTATAGTTACCAGCGCAGCGGCTTCTGCCACGCTTCTTTTAATTTATCCAAGCTTGTATCCACTATTTTCTTGCCGCTAAGCCCATAAATCTTTAAATCTTTTTTGCCCGAAACTTGGCCTATTAATCCAATGGAAATACCTTTCATTAAATTCTCAAATTTATTTTTATCTTGTTTTTTAACTTCAGCAATAAATCTTGTATTTGATTCTGAAAATAATATTATGCTGTCTCTTTTCGCTTTTGAACTTTTAGCTTCATAAGGCGCTTCTTTAAGCTCTGCCTCTATGCCAAATCCTCCGCTGAAAGCCATCTCAGCCAATGCGCAAGCTATGCCGCCCTCTGATAAGTCATGGCAAGCCCTTAATAACCCTAGCCTGGTTGCCTCGCTTATTCTATTAAAAATCTTTAGGCCTTTTTTAGCATCCACTGTAGGCGCATTATTGCCCACGCAATTATTTATAAGATTATAATGAGAGCCTCCCATTTCATCCTTTGTCTCGCCTATAATGTATAAAAGATTACCTTTTTCTTTCAGATCCATTGTAATAGCCTTTGTTACATCATCCATTACTGATATTGCTGAAATTAAAAGCGTACATGGTATCGCAATAGATTCGCCGTGCACAGAATATTCATTATTAAGGCTGTCCTTGCCGGAAATAAATGGGACGCCGTATGTCTTTGCAATATCATAACAGCCGAAACTCGCCCTTACTAAACTCCCAAGCCTGTCAGGCTTATCAGTATTGCCCCAGCAAAAATTATCTAAAAGCGCGGTCCTATTTAAAGACCCGCCCACTGCTATCACCTGGCGAAGCGCTTCATCTATCGAGGAAGCAGCCATCCAGTATGGGTCTATAAATCCGAACCTGGGATTTATCCCGTTTGAGATTATAATACCTTTCTTAGAATTAAACTTTGGCCTTATGATACTGGCGTCTCCCGGCCCGTCATTTTCTATGCCCACCAAAGGTTTCAAAACACTTTGGCCCTGCACCTCATGGTCATACTGCCTTATGACCCATTCCTTGCTGCAGACATTCCAGCTTGAAAGAATCTTTAATAAATCCTGAGTGAAATCTTTTTTGTCTTTTGCATCACATTCTCTGTGGCTAGGCTTTGACCACACTGCTTTTCGTTCAAACCTCGGAATTCCACCATGCAAAAATTCCATATCCATGTCGCATACCACATTCCCGTTATATCTTAATTTAAGCCTTTTATTTGAAGTAAAACATCCTATCACAACTGCTTCGACATCCTCTTTCTTGAAAATATCCATCAATTCTTTCAAATTTTCCCTGGGAACAGAAAGAACCATTCTTTCCTGAGCTTCTGATATCCATATCTCTGTATAACTTAGGCCCTGATATTTTAAAGGCGCTTTTTCCAAATCAACTTCTGCGCCAAGGTCCTCGCCCATCTCTCCTACAGCGCTTGAAAAACCTCCTGCCCCGCAGTCAGTTACAGCTGTGTATAAATTTTTGTCGCGGCCTTTTAGAAGAGTATCTGTAAGCTTTTTTTCCGTAATCGGGTTTCCTATCTGAACTGCGCCGCCTGATACAGTCTCAGACTCATGAGTAAGCTCTCCTGAAGAAAATGTAGCGCCGTGAATCCCATCCCTTCCTGTGCGGCCGCCTACAGCCACAATCAAATCTCCGCATTTCGCGGCTTTAAATGATTTATCCTTGGGCATTATGCCCACTGTGCCGCAATACACTAAAGGGTTTCCGATATAACGTTCGTCAAAAAGCACAGCGCCATTTGCAGTAGGTATGCCCATGCGGTTGCCATAATCTCTTACTCCGCTTACAACGCCTTTCATTATGCGCTTTGGATGCAGCATGCCCTTAGGCACATTTTTATGCGGCGTATCAGGCAGGCCGAAACAAAATACATCTGTGTTCATAATAGGCTTTGCGCCTAATCCTACTCCCAATATATCCCTTATAACGCCTCCTATGCCTGTCCCGGCTCCTCCGTAAGGTTCAAGCGCAGAAGGATGGTTATGCGTTTCCACCTTAAAACAGATATTGTCGTCCTCGTCAAATCTAATAACCCCTGCATTATCCTTAAACACTGACACACACCATGGTTTTTTCAGTTCACTCGTAACTTTCATTATTGTGTTTTTAAGCAGGTTGTCGATTATCTTTCTCTTCCCATCTTCCTCATATTCTATAACTCCGCGGAATGTCTTATGGCCGCAATGTTCTGACCATGTCTGGGCAATTGTTTCAAGCTCGCAATCAGTAGGATTCCTGCCTAATTTTTTAAAATGGTTTTTTATCTGGGTCATTTCCTTTAGATTTAAAAACAACTGGCCGTCCTTGCTAATCTTTGTCAATCTCTTGTCATCTGCGCCAAGCAGGTTTACTGTTACCAATTTAAATTTATACCCATTACTACGCTCTATGCGCTTTGCGCTATGCTCTTTTACCACATGCTGTATAACTTTATTATAGAGCAGCTTTTCGCATATATTCCTGAAATCATTTTCTGTGATCTTCCCTTCTATAAAATATTTTTTTTCTGTCCTGAGAGATTTTACTCCATAAATCCCCATATCTTTTATTGCTTTTCTCGCGCTTTCTTCTACAGGATCCATCACGCCTGGATTATACGCAATCTCCACAACCCTTCCCTTTGCCCTCTGCCCCGCCAGGCCCTCTGCCCATAATAAGTATTCTTCAGTTATAGAGTCTACCAGCAATTCCCCGGCTATCCTCTTAATATCAGATTCAGTGATGTCTCCGGAAATAATAAAGACCTGGCTAACATTAACTTTCTTCACGCCGCTAATGCCCAGATCTGATATATCTTTTTTAACCCCGTTTCCTAAAGGGTCAAAAACACCTTTTCTATTCTTTATCTCTATCTTCCATTCCATGCTATTCATCCTCAACAACTTGACATTTTAACAATGTTAGAGTGTCAAGTTGTTTGAAATCGCAAAACTATGTCTTTATTCTTTTAAGAACTTCCTGGTAGGCTTCCTCAATCTTTCCTAAATCCCGTCTGAAACGGTCCTTGTCCAGCTTCTCATTTGTAACCTTATCCCACAACCTGCATGTATCTGGGGAGATTTCGTCTCCGAGCAATATTTTTCCTTTATGCCTGCCGAATTCCAGCTTGAAATCAACTAGTTTCAAACTGACCTTGTCAAAAAAATCCTTCATGATCTGGTTCACGCTGAACGAATAATCCTTTATCTTCTTCATTTCCTGAGGAGTTGCAAGTTTAAGGATATCTATGTGATAATCGTTTATCAACGGGTCATGAAGGCTGTCATCTTTATAATGATATTCCAGGACAGGCGTTTTCAAAACAATGCCTTCTTCTATCCCGAGCATTTTTGACAGCCCGCCCGCTGATATATTTCTTATAGTTACTTCTACCATGATTATCTTTAATCTCTTAACAAGCATATCCCTGTCGCTTAATTTTTTTACAAAATGCGTCGGGATGCCTTTTGATTCCAGAAGTTGAAAAATAGCCGAAGATATCTCGTTATTTATAACCCCTTTCCCCTTTATAGTGCCTCTCTTTGTGGCGTCAAAAGCAGTTGCATCGTCTTTAAACTCCTGTATCACTAAATCAGGGTTATCTGTATCGTATAAAATCTTTGCTTTTCCCTCGTATATCTTATTCCCTTTTTCCATAACCTTCCTTCCCTCTCTAAATATAAGTTGACACTGTAACAATGTCAGAGTGTCAACTTATTTAGATGCCGACTTTTTTGAAAATAGTATTTACGTGTTTTGTATAATATGCAACTTCAAAGAAACTACTCATTTCCTTGGGTTTCACAAATTTCATAAAATCGCTGTCATCCCGTAACGCATCTTTGAAATTAATATCTTTTTCCCAGACTTTCATGGCGCATCTTTGAATAATATTATACGCCTTTCTGCGCTCAAGGCCTTTTTTCTCAAGCTCTACCAGAATCCTTGCAGAAAATACAAGGCCTTTTGTTTTACTGAGATTATTCACCATGTTTTCTGGATACACTAAAAGCCCTCTTATAATCTCTATCATCTGGTTCAACATATAGTCCAGTAATATTGCGCTGTCAGGAATAATAATGCGCTCTGCTGAAGAATGGCTTATATCTCTTTCGTGCCACAGCGCAACATTTTCCATGGAGACAATTGCATTCGCCCGTAAAACCCTTGCAAGGCCTGTAATCCTTTCGCACATAACAGGATTTCTCTTGTGAGGCATTGCGCTGGAACCTTTCTGGCCTTTTCCAAAAGGCTCTTCAACCTCTCTAACCTCTGTCTTCTGGAGATTTCTGAATTCCGTCGCTATTTTTTCAAGAGTAGCGCCCACAATAGCTATTTCTGACAAATATTCCGCATGCCTGTCTCTCTGGAGAATCTGCGTAGATATATTAGCAGGCTTAAGCCCTAATTTTTTGCATACATAATTCTCAACATAAGGCTCTATATTTGAATATGTGCCTACAGGCCCGGAAATTTTGCCTACGGATATAATTTCCCTGGCTCTTTCAATCCTAACAATGCTTCTATTTATCTCATCAAAAAATAACGCTAATTTTAGGCCAAATGTAGTTGGTTCAGCGTGCACGCCATGGCTTCTTCCGACCATAATAGTATAGGCGTATTTTTTAGCCTTTTTTCTCAGTTCTTCTTTTAATATCTTCAGGTCTTCCAGAATAATATCGGCTGATTCCTTCATCATTATAGATAAACCTGTATCCAAGACATCGCTTGAAGTAAGGCCCTGATGCACAAACCTTGAAGAATCTCCTATATATTCAGCTATATTGTGAAGAAACGCTATTACGTCATGGCGGGTTGTTTTTTCTATTTTTTCTATGCGTTTTACATCAAATTTTGCTTTGGATTTTATTTTTCTAAGCTCTTTTTTCGGTATTTTGCCTAGACTAGTTAGGGCTTCGCAGGCTAGAATTTCAACATCCAGCATCTTCTGGAATTTATTCTCATCAGACCATATAGCAGACATCTTAGGAAGCGAATATCTTGGTATCATAAGGACTATAATATACCATATATAGATTATATGCGTCAATTAAAAAACCCTCTCCCTTTTTAAGAGAGAGGGTAGGGTAAGGGTACTCTTCCCTATTTTTTCTTAGAAGAATAAAGTATAAGGACTAGTATAAAAACAGCTATCAAGAGAAGCAGTAGAGTAATACTTTGCATAAAGCGCATTGACAAGCGGCCTGATTTTTCTTTTATTATCACAGAGCCATCTAAATCAGAAACAGGGGAACCATTTTTTAATCTGAGATTACCCAGCGTATCCACCCATAAATAATATACTCTACCTTGGATATCAGCCAGCACAATCTTGCTCGGCCCGGTTGTATCACCTTTTAAGATCAGGTCTTTTCTAAGAGTGAGTGATCCTGACATTACAGAATCTATGTCATTTCTTAATAACTGGCTTGAGTTTATCATATCAATGGATTTTGCATTCAAAGCATAAACAGAACTTGCAAGTTTTATGCGAGGTGTCATCTCTCCATCACTCGCAACCTCCATGCCAAACCACAAATCTTTATTAAAATCTATTTCCAGAGGTTTCACAGAACCCATGAGCACATTGAACAGGCCATTTTTAATATTAAGGATATGCCCTTCTTCCCAGATAGACAGGCCGTCTTTTTCCATATCATAAAACCTGAATGTAACTAAAAAATTGCCTGTTAAGGGGTTGTCGTCTTTATCAGTAAGTCTCCCTTGATAGTTTATGACACGCGGAATAGCAGCATAGGTAAGAGCAGTTAAACATAAGATTCCGATTAGAATAAAGAGTGTTATGCGAAATTTTCTCATTTACTGCCTCCTTTTTCAAGTGGTGCCGAGGAGAAGAGTCAATCTCTTCTCTCATATAAGTCATTATGTTATCATCGGTTTTAAACATTGTCAAGCCCCTCTTGGGACTTTAAGGGTACGATAATTATTTGCCGTCTTTAATTTCCAAGGAAAATTTATCTTTGAATATCTTCTCCATGTAACTTTCTGATAGATGCTTATACTTTTCCATGGTCTTAGGATTCCTCCAGCCCCCTATCTTCTGTATCACATCTAAAGGAACCCCGAGTTGGCTACTTTGAGAAGCCCAGGTATGTCTTGTCTTATGTTGCATCTTCACGGGAACGCCTACAGACTCGCATATCTTCCTGAATTCTCTCCTGATGGAGTCCTGAGCAAGATAGTTACCAACTGAGTTAGTAAAGACCCACCTATCGTGTCCATGATGTAAGGCTTGTAATATACACATTAGCTCAGGTGCGATAGGAACATCTCTAATTTCCTTGTTCTTAACCCTGAAATAAAGGGTAGGGCTGACCTGCTTTGGTCTTATATAGATCCTGCCTCTGCTGAAATCTATATCATCCCATGTTAAAAATCTCAGCTCATTTCTTCTTAGTCCAGCATAGAATAAGGTAGCGAGAATAGCATGCCAGTTTATTGATTCACTAAGAGTCTTGGCTTTTTCAAGAATTAATTTTATCTCCTCTAAGCTATAAAAGAACTCGTCTGCGTCAGGCTCAGCAAAAGGCTTTACCTTCTTTTTGACTGGATTTTTTAATAAGAGGTCTCTCTCATCTATTAAATATTTAAACAAACTACTTAGAGTGTCCCTTTCAAAATTAACTGTCCTAGGATGCCTCCCTTTTTCATCCAATCTATAACGCATGAATTCTGCGATGTGGTTGGACTGGATTTCGTCCAGATACTGCAAAGAAGGATATCTATCCTTTAAGAATTTCTTAAAATTATCCATGACAATGCGATACCTTATATAACTAACGGGACTTCCTAATTGTTTCTTCTTTGCCTCTAAGTAGGCCTCTATGCCTTGTTTAATCGTAACTCTATAAGAAGAGCAATTAGACTTTTTGCTTTTAAGCTGTCTAACGTAGTCGCCGTAATTAATGATAGCCTCTTCCCTTGTTTCACCAAGTTTAAGCCAGGACCTTGAGTTATCAGGATTAGTTACTCTAATTGCTAAATATTTTCCACGGCGTTTAGTTGGGAATTTTGGTATTCTTAATCGCTTTCTCATAATAGTTTAGTGTTTACTGAATTTACTAGATGCTCTGTGTTCCAGGCATCGAGATCCTGTTCCCTGAACCGAAGCAAGCCCCTTATCTTAAGATGAGGGATAAATTTTTTTGCTGTCCATTGATAGAGAGTCCAAAGCTTTATGCTGTATTTCTCGCATACCTGCTCTGGAGTTAAAAGGGTGCTCATCGCTGTGCCCCTCCCTCTTCTAGAACATAGAACTCTTTGGGCTCCTTATTAAGCGCTATACCGAGCAAAACCAGAAAATGCCCGGATGGTGTAGATTTTCCGCTCTCCCACATTGACACCAACGGCCTGTCGACGTCAACTCTTGCAGCTAATTCTGCCATAGTGAGCCCTAATTCTTTACGTCTAACTTTTAATCTTTCACCTTGCCATATTGCCTTCATGATTACGCCTCCTTAATGTTATAGAATCGAACGTCTTGTTTAAGCCATTTCCAAAACTCAGAAGCAAAAGCATACAGTCTTTTACCCCCTTAAATATTATGCTCAATTTTCGGATAGACCTTTAATCAAAATTCAAAAAATATTTCTAATTTAACCTATTTATTTACAATGTCTTATAAAAGCAGACAAAAAAATATTTTTCGAGCTAATAACTAAATATCGCTTTAACTGTTGCTAAAAGTGTGCTATTATACTCACTTATGGACAAGTGCTTACCTTGCCAAAAATGTCATAAACCAACTTCCTATATACGCCATGGGAAATTCGCTCTTAAAACTGGCAGACACGTGCAAAGAATTCGCTGTAAGAATTGTGGAAAGACATCCATTATTAGTTACTCGCCCTTTTTCTTTGACAGAATGCATACAGACCCAGAAAAATTTAACAAAGCTATGTCACTTTATAAAGAGGGTTACTCTATAAAAAGCATTGCCCTGCAACTTAAAATGCGACCAAATACGGTAATTGACTGGATTAAAAAAGTCAAACAGTATAAATACCTATATATAAGTTATCTAAAAAAATACCGTTCCTATAATTACCGTCAGGTTGCAGAATTCTTTAAAGATTTCAGCCGTCTTGCCAAAATAAAAAGAACAAAACAGCTTAAGCAATACAGGAAGAATCGGCCTGTGGAACCATCATCCTCCTTTGCACCCTCATAAATAATCGCTTGCTCACTATCGACTCGTGCTTACCTCGACTTTTTATTTCGCCGAAAGTAGCCTCGCCATAATAAATCGTATTCCTTAATATATACTTCACAGACTCAATTTGAAAAGGCTTGCCTCGTCTTGTCAACATCCCACTCTTATTAAGATTTTCAGCGATTTTGGAGTAACTTAGTCCTTTAGCAGCCCAGCGAAATATCTTCTCCACGAATTCTGATTCCTTGGGGTTAATCTCCAACAGATCTCCTGTCTTCGAATACCCGAACGGTAAAGCACCACAGGCTTTCTTCCCATTCTCGGCAGATTCGATTCGCCCTTCGCGCAGACGAAAAACAATAAGTTCCTTTTCAAGTTGACTGAAGACATGGGTTATATTACGAAAGGCAACCTGCAGAGGGTCATTGGTATCAAGCTCGGGGTCTAACACAGAGCTAAGTTCTATATCATATTTCCTGAGTTGTGTCTCAATCCAAATAGCTGTAGTAATTTCACGAGCCAATCGGTCATGCCTAAAAACTACTACCCTCTTAATCTTGCCTGTCTCACAATCCTTTAATAAACTGAGCAAAGCCGGTCTGTCTCTAACGGCTCCACTAACGCCTTTCTCCTCATAGAATCTTGCTAATTCAAATCCTTTCTCATTACAAAATTCAGTTATTCTCTTCTTTTGAATTGCAAGCCCTGCACCGTTTTCCACCTGATTCATACTACTGACTCTTACATATCCAATAACAATACCTTCGGAATGCATAACAATCACCTCCTAAACTATATAGATAACCATCGAGATTTTTGCTTGTCAAGAAAAAATGTATAAAAGTTTTAATCTTTTATGGGGTTTTACCGACGGAGAACAACTCTGAAATGATAAGCAGGGATTTACTAATTACTTATATCGATAGGATTTAGGCTAAAAAGGTAAAAGTTTTTTAGAGAAAACTTGAGGACTATTTTAAAAAATAGGTTAGTTACTTGGGGTTATCATAATGCTCACGAACTTCGTGCGCCCATTTCACAATAACCTCATTCAATGCTTTCTTATTCTGCCTCGATAACTTACCCAGGGGCATTCGATGAATAAATAAGTCAGTAATACCTTTCTCAAAAATACCTCCTGAAACATTATCTTCACAAAATACCAGAAGAGGCAATCTCAGAGCAAATAGTATACCAGCTTCTATTTGATTCCAAGGCGTAGGGAATGCTATAAGCTTATTCTGCTTCGATTGCGAACGTGTTCCCTTCTTCCACGTGCCTGTTTTGGTTTCAAATTGTGAAAAACCGAGAATAAGTCCTCCGGAACAGTGTTTGGCGAGAACGTGAACTTCATGTAAAGGACACTTAGTAGGATAGTCTGTTTGGCCTAAAGACCTCCATTCTAATTCTAAACGGTCTAATTGGCGAAAAATCATTTTCTTCGCTTCAAACTGGCGACTATTAATAAGCGTCGGACAAGAACCAAAAATAGGAATTCGCATAGGTTACCCCGCTACTCTATTTGTCGGTAGTATCTTGCTTACCACAAGAGGAAGCTATATCACCACCTTTATGACGAGAAAACCATCCAGTGCCTTCGCTTATTATCAACGCTTCTACTCTGTCTACAAATAAACACTTCTTATCTGGTGCATTCCTGTATTCACCACAGTCTGCGTTATACCAATGAAGCTCATGCCCTAACGCATCCCATGTAGCCCTATAGCTAAGCCAATTTCCATAGCAACGAAAAAGAGACAGAAGGCCGGCCGCAAGAGCTACTGTTGGTGAAAGAATCGATACTATAACCTTGCCTCCAAATGTAAATGAACCAATTTTTATAAGAGAATCTGGCAAAAGATTCAGAATTGGAGTAACCGCTACGGAGACTACCAGAATATATGCCGAATAAAACCTATACCAAAACCTGCTACGATTAGCCTTGTCATCATAATACTTCATTATTTTACTGTAGCGGTCATCCTTATAAACAACAAATTCTTGGTCTGTCATAATCACCTCATTTTAAGACTTATTGAGTTAGCTCTTCCATCTTCTTAACAATGGCACTTATATTCCACGTTAATCTTGGGTGTCCGTCCAAGGGTGCAGGATAATACTTTGTCCGACCGTCACTATAAAGATTCACCCCCATAATAGGCTTACCCAGCTCTAGAGCTTTATTCAATTCCCATTCCACCCACTTACTCTTAGAAGTAGCTGGCCCATAAAGGCAAATTACAAGACTTGAATATTTTATCTGGTTCGTGATACCTCTGGCGATATAGTCGGAATTATTACTATCGAAGGGTTCCTTTATCGAATAATCATCGAATTCCAAATCAAGGTCTTCATTCTTAGCCTGCCCTCGAAAAAGATTGACGAGATTCAAGTCTTCTTCAACGAAACTTAAGAAAGCGCGTATTGCCATAGTAACCTCCTTATCAGATCTTTATTTATCGTTAAGCCTCACGGCAAATTTTAGAGGGGGCCTCGAAGCCCCACTTAACATATACACTTTAAGATGTATGTGAAAAAGGAGAAACTCCCTCTGGTAAACCACTATAATTATAACAGCTACTCACTAATACCTCAATAATGAAAGTATTTAGATTGCTGTCTATACAATGACTTTGGAAATCCCAAAAGGTAAAATCCTTAACTAACCTAAAAAGTCCTTTGCTAAGTCAAACTAAAGCCAAAGACAACTACACTATTTTCAATTTTAACAACCTAATCCAAAGAGCATCTTTACTAACCCTATATAATTTAGCCACCTCTTCTACATTTCTTGTTTTCTGAAAGTCTCTCTTTAACATAAACAAAGGCATAAGAAGCTCCCCGGCAAAATAATTTGCTTCTTGCTCTTGAACTTTATTATGTTCTGAATCCGAAGCGTCAAATCTACCTTCTGATATTTCAGACATATCTACAAAAATATCCTTATAATGTCCTAACAAATAGTGACCTATCTCATGAGCAATAGAAAATCTTTGCCTATTAGGATGATGAGCGTTATTAACTCCTACAACTAGCATGTCGGATTCTTTCAGGAGTATAGCAGATACTTTCTCAGGAAACGGATACGGAAGAAGGTTTATTCCTACGTGGGAAAGAATTTTATTAAGGTCAACTGGTGGAATATCGGTTTTTGTTTCGCTTATAAGTTTCTGCGCAATTTTTGTGGCGTGTGAATATCGCGGCTTGTCAATCATTTAGTCTTTCCAAACTTCTTCTTCGCGAGCTCAGTAAAATCAAGGATACTTTTCTCTGTCTCCTTGTCCAATTTATCATAATTCGCCCTTAGCTTTATGGCGAATTCCTTAGGTTCAATCTGTGCAGTAGCTGCTTTTGGAAGAAAATCTTCAACTGTTTTATTCAGCACCTTGGCAATTTTTATCAGATCATCTATACTTACCTTTCTCGCCCCACTTTCAAAATAAGAAATTGCGGTAGCGCTATCCTTACCAATTAGTTCTGCAAGCTGAACTTGAGATAGTCCCTTTTGAAGCCTGAACTCTAAGACTTTCCTCCCTATAAAACTATTTATCTGCTGGTCAATGTTCTCGTTCGCCAATCGAATCCTCCTTCAATTTAATAAAATGTTACCATTAAATTAAGCACATGTCAACACTTATTATTAAAAGAAACACTTGACATCACTTACCAAAATGGTATAATTGTATCGCACAAAAAGCAAACCCGCAAAGGCCCTTGGTGGGAGCTCTACTAAGGTTTGCTAATGTGTTTCTTACGATTGATTTGATTTTATAATAGGCCTTAAGGAAAGTCAATACAATTTCCTCCCTTCCCACAAAACAAGAAAGGAGGAAAGCTATGTCTAAGCCAAAGGGATATAAAATCGGGCGAGATGCCGGTTCAGGTCAGTTTATTCCAGTAAAAGAAGCTCAAACACGAAAGTCAACAGCCGTAGTTGAGGTAATGCCCCGGAAGAAAAAATAATAGCTGTTAAAGACAAAGGTGATAAGCAGTAAACCCTCTGGTTCGAAAGAGCCAGAGGGTTTTTAGTGTAACATATATTATAATCCAAAAGGTAAAATCCTTAACCTATCTAAAAAGTCCTATACTAAGTTAAACTAAAGCCTTACATAGCTACTTAACAAAAGGTTTACTCATCGCCATTATCGACGTGCTTCTTGAACGCTTGCCTCACTAAAGCCATAACATCATCCAATTGACTGGTAGAACTCAGATGAACCTCCACATCTCCATTACCCCATCTACCCAAGTTGGTCACGTCCTTACATAAGTTTTTAGGGTCAATGACTTCGTCAAATCGCATATTAAGCGCAAGTCTCAAACGGCTTTTCTGCGGCACCACATCAACGAAATTAGTCGTGGTCTTATAAGCAATGTATAGCTTTAACATTTCTTCTTTAACCGAAGAATCTAAATTAAGCACATGCTTACGAAACTGCTCAAACAGCTCTCGCATTTCCCCGGTTAGATGGGGGTAGTTATCAATTGTGTAAGTTTGTTCCTGTAAAATTTCTCGCTTACGATATTTAGTTAACACATCCTCCGACAATACCGGATACCCCCAAACTTGGGTAACAATTCCTGCTAATACCTGTGCGCGTTTTTGTATCTCCGCCTCATTCCATATAGACAAACTGGCTAAATCTCTGTTGAGTCGAATAGGACTATCGGCAAAACCGCCTTTCATATTTCTTTTCTCAAGAAATGATTTATCGGAAAGTTCTGGGTTATAACCTGTTAAAGTTAAGTTACCGAGTGTATGTAAATAACGAGACTGAATATCTTTCCAATGCTCACCTAAATCCTTTCTCCATTCCGCTGATAGGTTAGGATTTTGCGGCATAATATGCTCTGTAGTGTATCCTTCAGTATCAACCATTTCTTTACGGTTGTAATTTTCAAGTTTAAATAGCAGGTAATTTTTACTTCTAAAATTATAGACATCTTTCACACCAAGCTCACGAATGAATTCACTATCATCGGGGAATCGCCGGTAAGAATCCTTTAAAAGAAGGGTTGCCTTAAAGCTCTCAAGATAATTTGTTTTATCCAATTCTCTACTAAGCGTAGCAAAGGTTTTGTTCAATGAGTTAGTAGGTATGCCACAGATTGCTCGGCGGAAGACATAGCTCTCAATTGACTTAAGAATCTCTATGAGCTCATCACGACTTATGCGCTTCTTCTTATAATCATCATAAGCCTCTAATATAAAAGGGTAGGCTACGTCGACTTTTAAAATATTTATGTCACTAAACAACTCTCTCAGCTCCTCATCTGATTCCTTTTCAAGAGCTGTATTAACAAAATGCTTTGCGTAAACATAAATGTCGCCCACAATATCTTTTATTGATATAGTCCTATGTTCCTTCACATAAGCTTTAAATTCCTCATATACCTCATTAATCTTCGGAATACTGCCCGTCTTTATTGTCAAATAATCTCTCATAAAACGGTCGAACTGAGTAACGTAGTCGATTTGACCAAATCCCTGCTCCATCTGAAACCAGTAATCGTTATAAAGAGATTCTTGCTCCTTTGGTTCAAGCCCCATCAAAACATAATTCCTTATTAAATCAGCTTGGCTTAACTCAAGTCCCGTTGAATTCAGGCTTTCAAAGATAAGCTGTGGGTTATCGTGGTCTCGGCTAAGAGAAATGTCTACTATAATAAGCTTGGTAATACCTTGATATATCTTCATCAGGTCAACATTGGACTGATTGATCTGCTCTTCGAAAAACTTGTAGTTATCCATAATACGTTTTGAAAAAGGTTCGGGCACATCCTTGTTCTCGACAAGCCGAAACAAAGTAGTCTTATCGGTCTGCGTAAGAAGTAGTTTATATCTTAATTCGTCTTTACCATGTTTATTAAGCAAATAATAATCCGTTATCTCTTCATGCGTAACATCTGAGTGCTGAGCTTTGGTCTCGATAGCTTTTCCTAATGCGGAAAGAATTAGAGAGATGGTTGAAAGTCTCTGCTGTCCGTCAATTACAAGCAGTTGAGGAATAGCGCTAACCTGATAGAGCCCTTTTTCAATATAAACAATTGACCCCACAAAATGCCCGGATACAGTATCATCAGTAGCGGCCCTAATAATATCACGCCAAAGCTGGTCACACTGTTTGAGCGTCCAACTGTATGTCCTTTGGTATATTGGAATAATGAATTGTTTAGGTCCTTTTAGAAAATCAAGGAGTTTTATTTCTGTCGCTTTCAAACTTCCCTCCTTAGTCTATACTACGATTTTAAAATCTCAAAAGGTAAAATCCTTAACCGACTCTAAAAAGTCCTCTACTAAGTCAAACTAAAGTCAAAGACGGCCATGCTACGAACCCTTTATGCATGGCTATGTTCAAATACCTCTCGCAAAACCAACTGCATTAGCAGCTCAGACTGCTCTTTACGTTCACTAACCTGTTGCTTTAATTCATCTATATCTTTCATTAGAACGTTGACTCTTTCTACAATCGCAATCTGTTCTTTTAGAGGAGGGCAAGGAAAAGGTGCTTGAGAAAAGCACTCAACAGGAACCCTCTTTTGTCCACATGCTCCTGTCATTTGTGCTTCTCCATTTCTCAAAAAAGCTGTTGTCTTTACAAATATATATATGAAAAATGGATGCATAACTATCGGCCTTAAAACATGTAACTCTGTGGTGCCTGCCCCATAACCATTGATTAGTCCTTGAAAAACACATGCTTTTGAATTTTCAAAACAAGGGGTAATCTTGGCTATAGCAACGTCATTTTCTGCAAAGTGAGTAAACCCTGCCTTAACTTGGTGCCACTTCCTAGACTCGAAACGTGGATTAATCCCATATTCTCCAGATATTAGCTTCATAGGAGAAAAAGAAACTTCTAAATCATCGTCAATGTGGTTACGTGGGTTTACGGTTCCGCATTCCCCCAATCGACACCACGCCCATCCATCAGGCAAAGCAAAAGGCTTTTCATCTTCAGTTATAGAAGGCAAGGGCTTATCCTTGCGTATCTTGCCTTCTTTAATGAGATGGTCTTTTTCGGTTTGGATTCTTTTAAGGAGCTTGGAGGCATGATTCTCGCCACTAATCAAATGCAGATTCTGCTTGCGCCATTCAGCTGTAAGCTTGCCCTCAATGGCTTCCTGCAACACAGCTTGACGAAGCTGAGTGAAAAGATTGATCTGAGTATCTGATTCGCTCAATAAATCTCGTTGTTCATTAGAGATACTGTCGATCTTCTTTAGAATCTCTTCCTGTTTCTGGATAGAGAGAAGTGGTATTTCAATATTAGAAATGGCTTTTACAGATAGGGATACATTAGCCGCGCCTTTCATTAGCGGCACAAGAACTCGGTCTTTGTTCTTCTGGAGATACGTGTGAAGATATCGGGCATTCAACGTATTTTCATCTTTGGGTATAAGAGCGGCCAAGATTGAACCGAGCGCAAACTTGCCTTCTTGATAATGGACATAATTCAAGGTTTTTTTGCCGTGTCCAGTCGATGAGACCAAGGGTATACATACTGCTTCCGCATCAAATTGATAGTCCCATGAGGTCTTACATTCCGCCCCTGTAGTAACCAGAGGATATTTACCTGGTAACGCTTTTGCTAATCCAGTAGAGCCCTTCTCAATTGTACACACCTCTCCGATCTTAACATAATTCAAATCAGCCATTCCAAAGCTCCTTTTTCAAAACTTCTAGAAGCTTATCACTTTTGCGTAAAGATTCATGAAGCATAGATACAATCTCAGAACTCGAATAGGAATGTTCTTCTTCGGGCGTGTGGGGATTCTTGCTGTCGAGGCTATAACCATTTGCAGCTATATCTTTGAGGGAGACCTTCCACGCTTGCTCATTCCCTTTGCGCTTCTTCCACCATTTCTTAAGGTCGTCAAACTCACTTTTTTGAATAGGTTTAGTCTTGTTATACGCTTTCACGCCTTCAGGTAGCCTGTGATCCCAGTACCAAGTCTCCTTTGTAGGCTTACCCTTCTCAAAAAATAACAAGTTGGTAGCTACGCTTGCATATGGTTGAAATACCGAATTCGGCAAGCGAACAATAGTATGGAGATTACAGTTCTCAAGGAAGTGCTGGCGGATACGTTGCTTAACACCGTCCCCAGTAAGTGAGCCATCTGGCAATACGATGCCGGCTCGTCCACCGTCCTTTAAGTAGCGAATCATCAAAAGTAGAAAAAGATCTGCGCTTTCTGTTGTCCGGAAATTCATAGGAAAATTAGTTTCTACACCGTCCGTCACAGATGCTCCGAAAGGAGGATTTGCGAGGATAACATCAACACGGTCTTTCTGACCTATAGACGTATATTCACGATTGAGACTATCCGTATAATCAATGGTAGGAGCCTTTATATCATGAAGAATAAGATTGGTTACACATAACATAAAGGGCAAAGGTTTATACTCAATGCCATGAATTGTCTTCTCGAGCTCTTTGAGCTCTCTTACCCCTTTAACTTCATGGTGCTTGCGAATATTCTCTATAGCACTTGTTAAGAAGCCACCTGTACCACATGCTGGGTCTAAAACCTTTTCACTAAGCCGAGGATCTACCATCTCAGTAATAAATTCTGTAATCGCCCGGGGAGTATAGAACTCTCCATAGTTACCGGAGCTCTGCAAGTCTCGTAAGATCGTCTCATAAATATCGCCGAAGATATGGCGGTCTTCGGAGCTGTTAAAATCTATCTGGTTGAGCTGATTAATTACTTGACGAATGATAGTACCATTCTTCATGTAGTTATTTATGCCATCAAAAATATTACGTATAATGCGAGCGCACTTATCACCAGAGCTAACATCAAGGTTCTTTAGGTTCGGAATCAGTTTCCCGTCAACGAAATTTTTAAGCTCATCACCTGTTATTCCTTCGTCATCAGCTGCCCAGTTGCGCCACTGCAGCGCTTTAGGCACGGGCGGAACATACCCATCTGTGGTCTCTTCAATTTCTTTGTGTTTATCATCAATAACTTTCAGACTAATCATCCATCCGAGCTGTTCAATACGCTGGGCGTCCCCAGATACGCCGGGGTCTTTACGCATAATATTCTGGAGAGTCTTAATAATGGTTCCGATATTTTTCATTTAGCCTACCATATATAGTTCTTTTTCAAGTTCTTCAACAAGGTGCATATATTTATCCCTTCCACCGAAGATTTGTAGTATCTCTATAGGAGTTCCAAACTGACTTAATGGTTCAACCCTAAACACCGACAGGTCTTCTATATTCTCAATGCCTTCTTCAGCATATTTATCCAGTAATGCATCTATGATCGTGCGAGCCTTGTCGCCATACTTGGTAAAATAGTTGTGCTTTTTCACCCTGTCTGCTCGCTCTCTACGAGTAAGCGGCGGCATATCCCATGCAATATGGCATATAAGGTCAAACACGTCTAAATCCTTCTTAACCTCTGCGACAAGATTTTCGAGAATAATACCATGGGATTCTAGCTCCTTAACTATGGCTTTCTTCTTAGTCGTGCTATTCCATTTAGCGAGAAATTCTTCGAGCGAACGAAACTCTGCAAGGATACTCTTCTTCGTATAATCCTTCAGGCTTTCCGTAATAAGCTTTCCACTTGTGTCTAAATGCTGGGTTCTTACATGCAAGACAGAAACATCAATACCGTTAACATATACCTTTGCCCTTAGCTCAGAAACAATAGAACCTGCTTCTGGAATATGGACAGGGTAGTTCTCTCCGTTTCCACTTTCGAAATCAACAGGTTTTCCAGTCTCGGGGTCAATAATCTCTTCTTCTTTCTCAGGATGGATATCTTCGTCCGTAAGTTTATCTTCGCCTCTAACATTCTTTATCATAACTGGGTTATCGTCAAAGTCAGGTCGAGCAAAGATATCAGTCACGTTACGGAAATCCATTATCGTAAAGAAGGTCTTACCGTATTCCTCGTTTATACGGGTACCACGACCTATAATCTGTTTAAATTCACATACAGAATGTATGTTAGAATCGAGGGCTATCAACTTGCAGGTTTGTGCGTCAACGCCTGTTGTCATTAACTTAGAAGTGGTTGCAATTACCGGATAGCGTTCTTCAGGGTTAATGAAATTATCAACTTCACGTTTACCTACATCGTCGTCTCCTGTAATGCGCATTACATATTTATAGTTATCGAGAACTAAGTCAGAATTTTCCATAGAAAGAGCTTGCCTCATTCGTTCAGCATGTTCAATATCAACGCAAAAGACTATCGTTTTATCAAATCGATTGGTCTTTGTTAAAAATTCGGAAATCTTTCTGGCTACAATCTTCGTTCGTTCATCTATAACAAGATTCTTATCAAAGTCTTTGACATTATAAACACGATCCTCAACCTCATTACCGTCCTTATCGGTCTTACCAACTTCTGGACGCCATCCTTCAATGTCCGTATTGAGTCCTACACGAATAACTTTATATGGTGCTAAAAATCCATCTTCGATACCCTGCTTAAGTGTGTACGTATAGATAGGCTCGCCGAAATATTGAATGTTTGATATCTCTTTGGTTTCTCTCGGAGTAGCAGTAAGACCTATTTGAGTAGCAGAACTAAAGTATTCAAGAATCGCTCGCCATGCGCTATCCGCAGCAGCACTTCCTCTATGACACTCATCAACTATAACGAGGTCAAAGAAATCACGGCTGAATTCCTTATAAGCATCCTTATCCTCGTTGTAATCTATGAGCCCTTGATAAAGTGCGAGGTAAATTTCAAAGGCTTTGTCGATACGTTTTTTCCTGATAATGGTCATCTTATCTTTGAAGTGTTTAAAGTCATTTCGTTTGGTTTGGTCGATAAGAACGTTGCGGTCAGCTAAGAAGAGAATTCTCTTCTTTTTATTATTCTTCCAAAGACGATAAATAATCTGAAATGCGGTGTAGGTTTTACCGGTCCCCGTAGCCATTACAAGAAGGATTCTATCTTGTCCTTTGGCTGTAGCCTCGACAGTTCTATTTATTGCAATCTGCTGGTAATATCGAGGAGTTTTCTCAGAGCCATCGTAAAAATAGTCAAATAAAGAAATCTCCTCTTGTTCTGGGGTTGCTATCTGTTTATATTTCTTGTATATCTTCCAGAGCTCATCTGGCGATGGAAAGTTATCTATTGATAATTCCTTCTCAACCACCGAAGAGTATCCTGAACGGTCATGCTGAATAAATCCATCTCCATTGGAACTGAAGGCAATGGGGACATCTAAAATCTCAGCATATCTTAGTGCTTGCTGCATGCCGGCACCGACCGAGTGAGTATTATCTTTTGCTTCAATTACAGCAACGGGAATATTGGGTTTGTAATAGAGAATAAAATCAGTCCGCTTACGTTCTCCACGGACGGTCTTTTCACCTTTAACGAAGATGCGTCCATTAGTGAAAGATACTTCTTCACGTATCTGCCGTTCGATATTCCATCCAGCCCTGACAATGGCGGGTAAGATGAATTGGGAACAGATATCTCTCTCGGAAAGTTCTTTCTTTGTGCTCATAAAGTTGTCTGCATTTTAAAAATATGCTTCTGGAGTATATCCTTTGGTTTTGATTATAACACTTAGGAGCTTGCTTATAAAGAAAATTAAACTAACCCTCTAACAACCTTTAGGTGAGGTTTTTCTCTGGCAAAAAGGTAAAATCCTTTATAAGCATTAAAAGTCCTCACTAATACAACGGTATGCGATTTATTCCTTATTGAGGCTGAGTCTTACATTGCTTTTTGCTCATTTGACAATAACTGACAATCTTGGTATACTTGGGATTGGCTCTTTAAAACTTAGTAGTTTTTGTTTCACCATAGAATAGAGTTCGGCTCTATTAACGTTCAAGTGTGGTGAGGTTGCACTATGTCCCGAAAGGGACAAGGGGGGAAATGCAGCCTTATCGGATTAACTTGAACGTTGCCGGTATGGATATGCGCTCCCTTTTTATTTGGTGCAACTACATGGAAACTGTTAAGCTAAACGAAACTTTATCGTCAGATATCAATAGATGTATTAGAATACTGAGTGAGAAATTTAGGAAATGGCCCTATAACTTCTTCACTGAATCTGATGCGCATAGTTACCTCTATCTCTCCTTCTTCAGATATGGAACCCCTGCCTTAAAAAGTCTGTATCAGTCTAAGGACCACAGGAGAAGCGTCCTAATACACAGGGAATATCCAACATTCTTCCGATATTCGCAAAAAGAGTTAAAACTATGTAGATTAGACGAATCAAAGGGAACATGTGGCCACTATGATATGGTAGTATTAAATCCCGACTTCATAAACAATCACGAAATCCAGCAGGTAATCTCTAAAGACAACACGATACGCCAGACAGTAAATTTTAACGACAACCATCTCTTGGCGGCGATAGAATTCAAGCTATTGCATAAGCCGTTAACAGGAGACCTCAGAGATGAGATTAAGAAAGATTTTATTAAATTGGGATGGGCATTAGAAACCAAGCAAGCCAGAGAAGCCTATATGTTAATCTTTAACAGATACGGCGAGGAGAGGAATTACTGGCAGACACTTGAGGAGTTGCAAAGAGAACATCAGGGTATTAAACTAGTCTATCAGGAGTCTTACTACAACGGGGATAAACATAAAACATTCATTAAATCGTATCTTAAGCAAAAGCCTACCTCTTAAACTTCCTGGCGTCACCACTGACTTTCTTTATAAGCTCAGGTAACTTCTTATGATACCTACCATAACATCTGAATAGAATAACATCGGGACAGGATTTAGATTCTTTAATCAATTCAAAGCATAGAATAAGCAAATCGCCTGTTTCAATAAGATAATGCTTATCCCCTTTGCTATGTCTCTGTCTAATCTCATCAACATGCTCTGCCATTAACTCTAACAAAGCGAGAGAGTGATTCTTATTCAGCAACTTGTTATAGCATGTCGAATAACCGTGAATAGTATTTATTTCCATTTTTGCAAAATTAGTCAGAGTCTTTTTTGTCTTTATCATCACTCTTTAATTATTGTCGGTTATTTATTTTTATCCTTAGGAATCACTCCTTTTTCAATTTTTCCTTCTTCGGGCTTTACTGGGACTACTACTTCTTTGATTTCAACTTCGGGCTTTATTATAATTATCGCTTCTCTGATTTCAACTTTGCCGGATTTCTTAGGGTCAAAACCCTCAGTAATCCACTCATTCTTAGGCGCTTGAACATTCGGATTAGGTGTCTGTTGTTTTAGAGGCTCTACCTTTTGAGTCTCTTTGGGTGTAGTATCTTTTTCTTTTGCCATAATACTTACCTCCTTTTTAACTTGCTGATTCCTATCTGGGCTAAAAAATATATAATCTCCGTAAAGAAAAGTCAGAAATAGAAACGACATCATGGCAGCTTTTATTAAATCATAAGCAGAATCTAGTTTTCTAATCTTGCGGTCTATTACTAAACGATTCTTCTGAATAGAATCCTTATTTTCCTTTGCCACGGCGTAGTAAATATCAATCAGATTATTGTCATCATAGAACTTTATTACATTGTCGTTAAACGATACCTTTAGAACCGAGTGCTGCTGTAATACATAGAAGACAGAAAACCAGGCAAAAACAATTAGAACAAATGAAATGATTCCGTTTGTAAGGAGTAGCCACTCAATTAAATTCGTGGGTTGACATATGCCAGTGAATATTTTATTGAATAAAAATCCATATATACCAGCTAAAAAGGTGAGAATGGCAATGTATTTTGAAGCCTTCTCATCAATTCTATTAAACCTATTTAGGTCTTCGAGCAGAACTTCCTTTGACCTTAAATATAAGTCTTTGTATTTCTCTATCCCCTCATTCTTAATATTTTTTTCCATAATAATCTGCGTTTTCTTCTATCTTTCGGCCTTCTTCATAAACATGCGCAGTCCACGTATCCGCAAACTGTATCAATAATGTTAGTGGCATCTCGTGATGGGCATATTCTTTATTAGCCTCTATATATTGCCCATCGTGTGCGAGGATAGCTTGAGCCTCTGAATCAGATAAGGAAATATATTTAGTAACAAGATATAAACTGCGTGCTGCAAGATTCATATCTACTTCTGCAGGATTGATTTTATAAGTCATATTCCTATTTTTTACTTCCCACTCATTGGTATTCTTGAGATATCGTGGCTTGCCGGGCATACCTATCTTTCCGATGTCATGCAGAAGCCCTACAATAACACAGGATTCCTCTGATATTTGAGGAGCAATAAGCTCTCTGAACTTCAGGAGAGTCTCAGCAACCCCTACAGAATGCTCCAGTAAACCACCCTCTTTATTCAGATGAAACCTTGTGCTCGCCGGACTTGTAAGCCAGCTTGACTCAGTTTCAAGCATTTTAATAAAGGCTTCGAATTCCTTCTCTCTTTTAACCACTTTGCATTTTAATGCTTCGTAACGTTCTCGTATTGTCATAGGAAGTTCCTTTCTTTTTACCATTATAACACGCTTACAATTTTAATAAAGAACAGAAATTTCTTACAATCTACCTCTAATACTTTAAACTAAGCCTCTAATAAACGCAAGGCTAAGATACAGGCTGGAAAAAAGGTAAAATCCTCTACTAACAAAAATAATGCCTACATTAAAGTGCAGTGAGCATTGGCTCAAATCTTTGCATCGTAAAATATATCGTTTAAGCATTTGTCTCGCTGACTAACAGCCTTTCGAGCTTCTTGTTGAGTCAGTCCACCCTTTATAAAATACTCGACTAATTCATTATCAGTTGAGAATTCGTCGTTGTGAAGCGTTGCATTTACCCATTTTAACAATTCTGCTCTACTCATCTTTGAACCTTTGGGATTTAGTTCTGCCTGTATCTTCCGTAAGGGCGTTGGCTTAAAATATAAATCCCGCTCAATGCCTATGCCAAGTGGGCCGCGGCAATCTTGCAGTTCCTTGAGGCTAAAATAACCGATCTCTATCTCGTGTCCTCTAACTAATCCAAAGAGAGTATCTACACCGTCAAATTCAAGCACAAACCAAGTCCAGTAACTGCAAGGGTCGAAGAATTTAAGATAGACAACTGCATCATCACCTTTGTTGTCTTGCTCATACAGTTTCGGAAGTGTCTGGGCTAATTCTTTGGGTAACAATTCCACTATTCTGGCTCCTTCCTGTGATTCACAATTCGAACATGCCTAATAGACATCTTTATGTGTCTGCTGGGCATGTCTAATAAAAGACTTCTCCTGATAACTGGTTTCTTTATTAACTACTTTGCCAGCGGTTCTTGGTTTACCTCTCTGCCATAGGCTATGTGGACAGCTTTCCTTAGCAATTCACAGATGCTTTTACTGGTCTTGCATCTCATCTGGAACAGAATTGCCATTTCTTTTTCAGATAATTTAGAAGCTGGCCACTGATATTTGTTCATTTTTAAACTTGCCCTCTAATAAACGCAAGGTTGATATACAATCTCGGAAAAAGGTAAAATCCTTTAAACATATACGAAGTCTCATTAAGGGGCATGCTGTGCAGCTTAATGTCATTTAGGCGAACTTTCACGCCCCGGTTTCGCATAACAGTCTGACCACCATTTCCCGGTCTTACAAGAGACAATTAACTTCAACCCTTCCAGCTCTGTTTCCATAATTACTTTGATTCGCTCAATGCTATCTTCGACTTCACCCTCTGGAACTGTAACAAGTATTCCGTCATGCAACATTGTGTCTATTTTAAACCCTGCTTTATGCAGAGCGACAAGGCTGAATTTCACGATGTCAGCAGCTGTTCCCTGAATCCGAGTATTCACGGCTTGGCGCTCTGATTTCTTTCTTGCTACAATATTAGGAGAAATTATATCAGGAAGAAATCTTCGCCTGCCGAAATATGTCTCCGCAAATCCTGTTGAGCGAGCCTTCTCAATCGTCTCTTGCTTAAACGCCTCTATCTCAGGAATATTTGATTTATAGGCTTTTATAAGCTTCTCTGCTTGATGAATAGATGTCCTGAGATTACGGGCAAGCCCTGCTGCTTCCTGTCCATAGCTCAAACCAAACCCGAGCATTTTTCCGAGCTTTCGCTCCTTGTCTGTTACGAGTTCGTATGGGATACCTTTCATATCGCTAACAGCTTTCTTATGCATATCCAAACCTTTAGCCCAGCAATCCTTGAAATATTTATCGTGGGAAAGAGCAGAGATAATGCGGAGTTCAAAACTATCATAGTCCGCTAAGATAAAAGTGCAGCCTTCGTCTGCGTAGATAACAGTTCTGCCAAGTTCTGGAATTCCTTGTAGGTTGTAGTCTCGGGTGTAAAGCCGGCCACTGGGACAGTCATCGGTGTAAATGCAGGAGACTTTTCCCTGCTTCTTATCAGTTGCAGTATATAAGCCTTTAAGAGTAGAAAGAAGTCTCTCCAGATTCCTATATTGGGATATTTCTTGAGTGACTGGATTATTGAAATCGGTGAGGGCTCTACGGTTAGCGATGTATCTACCGGTGCGGGACTTTCGTAATTTAACCCCTAACTGTGAAGAAAGAATCAAGGCTATGTCACGAGCACTATTAAGGTTGACCTTGCCTTTAAGATGCAGATTCTCATATAAGCTATCGCGAATTTTATCTTTATCAAGCCTGACTCCATCAATTAGTGCTGAGAGTTTATTAACATCCACATTCAAGCCTCGATTCTGCATTGAGATTTTAACTCCCTGCATATCTTTTTCGAGGGCTTGAATGGTCTCTGAATGAACTACTCTGTCGCAGGTATATATAGGCTCCCGCTCGTCTCGATATTTTAAAGACATCCTCTTATACCTCAGGTTGGAAAAAATTTTAAAAGATACTTTTCGTGTTCCTCATTTCTACATAACTCATTGCTAATAAATAAGTTATGCCACCCAATAAATACATATAAACAACGGCGTTCTGGATTTGTCAAGCAAAAAAGTAAAGATTTTTTAACTCTCCGACGAGATTTTTATTATTGTGTAAGAAATTCTTTTGCAATCTGCAAATCAATGACACCTTCGTAGTTCGAAAGAATTTCCAGATTGCCAAGGCAGTCTCGTGGACAAAAATTAGAGCGTTCTATTAAAAATTCAAATACGTTTTTTTCAATCTTAATTCTTTCAAGCTCAGAAATTCTGCTTAGTTTACTAATTAATACATCATTTGGTGGCGGCTTAAGAAAATATTTATCACTTCTTGAAAGCAGTCCTCCATCAATTCTGTTCAGGTCAGATGTTGCAAAAATGAAAGTCAAAAAATTGATGTCTTCTATAGGCTTTAAGAAGCCATCCTGCGCTTTATCAGGCATTCTATGAGCCTCGTCAAAAAATAGAACTCGCGGCATAAGTACAGAACAACTGAATCCTCTAAATTTACCCAACATTTTATTGATAGTTGCGTAATCGCACTCTGGGGAATTAAATTCCATATATTCAATGCACTGCGAAAGCTCACCTTCGCATTCAATGATATCTTTGGCAAATATTCTCGCCAGCGTTGTCTTACCCAAGCCGAAATTTGAAGACAGGATTATCGAATGAGGGAAAAATCCTTTCTTGCGATAACCATTCCAAATAATTTTGATATGCTCATTACCCCAAACCTCATCCAGTGTCTTAGGCCTGTATTTCTCTCTGAAATCTCTTAAGTCTTCCATTGAAAAGCTCCTTTCTGGTTAAACTGAAAAACTAAACAATTTATGCACTAACTTCTTGATAAATTTAAGGTTGCTGTTTATCATGCTGCCATAAAAACTAAGATAAACTAAGGGTCGAATAGCAGTTAGCTAAGAGATTATCGGCCGAACCAATAGGAAAATCATCAGTGAAAGAGTAGTCAATTCTATTCTTTAGTCCTCTTACAGGCAGCTCGTTGAGAAAACCTAAGGCAGATAACTTTTTGAAGTATTTAGCCGTAACATTATAATTCTTAAAACGACTTCCTTCTGTGGCGACTGCCGTTACTTGGTTACGGGTAAATGTTCTGTTCTGAAATAGCTCCCTCTTATGCTCCCGGAGAAAAACAATGAATTCAACAAGATCCCTTGTTAACGAAGCATCATCTTCGTCAATATGAACGCTTGTTAGAATCTGCTTTGCCTCGTAAAAATCATCGTGGACTGCCCCTATATACCTTGTCTCGCCATCTGTTTCTACAGTCCGCTGATTCTGATTAAGGAAAGTAATTGAAGAGATAAGGTTTAGGGTTCTTTCCATTATTCGCGGAGCGTGGTATGGACTTGCACCAAGCTTTATTTGCTCTGCAAAGGGAATACCCACCGCTAAATTATGATTTAAATTCTTCTGAAATGTGCGGTGCTTATCTTGCAGACATTTAGTTGCCCGTTCAGAAATAAATCCTTTAACTGTCCTGAGTAACTTCTGCCTGCAAAGAATACCCTCCCTTGCTTCTTGAGATGTATTAATTCCTGCGACAAAACAGCGAGACCTATTCTCAATACCAAATATTTCTGAATTAACCGTGGTTTCAATAAGAGTAGTCGGCCCCTTAAGAACATGTTCCTCATTAGCAGTAGAATAGGTAACTTCGCCCTCGCTAATCAACTCTCTTATATACTGAGCGAATTGAGGGTCTTCATATTTCTCGTAGATAAACAAAATCTTATCGCTTAAATCGCCTTGCCTAACAAGACTGGCAGGCGTGATACGTGAACGGAAAAGAATATCTTCTGAAGGGAACAAATCTAAAACTGTTTTGGCAAGATGTGACTTACCCAGCCCTGCCGGCCCGGAAACAAGAACAGAGATTTTGTATCGAGTCTTTCTGACCGTAGCAGCCAGATACAGCAGCAAAGCTAAGTTTAAATTATCTCCTACTCCTAAAATTTTCAAATCTTCCTTTAATTCCTGAATTTTCACAACTACCTCCTTGTGACGTTAAGGTGACGTTAAGAACTATAATTCTACAAAAGCATCCAAACATACGCAAAGACATCTAACACAATAAAAAAGGCGTAACTACCTTAAAAATCAGGTGATTACGCCTAATTACTAATAAAAATAGAGGGTTATACAAACCCTCTATAAACAAATGGTGCCGAGGAGAAGAATCATTTCTTTCCCTCGTATAAGTCCTTATTATATAATATGTTCTCAATATTACAAGTATTTTTTGTGACGTTAGCGAGACGTTAATATAAAAAATATAGTTTTATGGATATTAGTACATATGATATAATTTAAGCTATGGATAAAGATAATCAAAAAAACAACCGCCTATCCTATACCATATTTACTGCTATATTAGGGGGGATTATTTTTCTTGTTTTTAATAACTACTGGTACCAAGATCACTCTTCTTATATTATTAAAGGAAATAGAATAACAGGTAGTACTTATGTCTTTTCATTTAGTAATCCTGAGATAGGCTGGGTGCCTTTGAAAAAAGGATTAGACCAAAATCAAATGGGGATTTTTTACGGTTTATCTAATAGATCTAAAGAAGAACGCAAACTTTTTGAAGACCTATTACAGAAATTAAATGATCTAGATAAAAAACTCGAAGAAAAACAAGAAAAATAAACTGCTCAAATTTTCTTTAGCTTTTTAGTTTAGGTATAAAACTTGCCTTAAAATATTCGTCTCTGATAACATCTTCCGGTGGGTTATTGTAGGTCTTCTCCATAACTTGTTTACTGCTCCATCCGCCTATTTCTTGTTTTGTCTTGCTTGAAAGCCCAGGACGGCTTGCAAAAGTATGTCTTAGATCGTGGATTGTAGCCTTGGCAATGCCTACTTTCTCGCATATCTCTATCATCTTATTCCTCATTTTATTCTTATTGAGAATATTACCCTTAGGATCAGAAAAAACATACCTGCCTCTGGCCTGCGCTATTGCCTGCTGTAATACTGATTTTAGCTCTGGGTGTATTGGTATAATTTTTGGCCTGTCAGTTTTGGTATTTTCTATGGTTATTATGCCTTTAGATAGATCCACAAAACTTTTTTCCATCTTCCTGACTTCATCGCGCCTAAAACCACATATATATAAAGTCAAATATATAGCATACCAATTAATATCTCTGCTTTCTGCTTTGGCGCCTTCAAGAAATTTCGCAAGCTCTTCATCAGAAAGACAACGCCTCTTTTGAACCTTTATTATTTTAAGAGATCTAATTTTTGATACTGGATTAATACCTGAGATCTTATTGTGTTCTATCAAGATGGAAAACAGATTATATAAAGCCATCCTTTCAGAGTTTACGGTCTTAGTTGCCCTTTTCTTTTCGTTAATACGATAATCCATAAATTCTTTAATGTGTTCTGACTGTATTTCATCAAAGTATTTCAAGTTGGAGCGCTTTACACTAAGAAACTCCTTAAAATTCTTCATATATCCGTTGTACCTAATATATGAGGTATCATCAATGCTTCCCTTCTTGGTCCTTAACCAAAAATCTATGCCTTGTTCAAAAGTAACTCTATAAGTAGGTTTATCTGTCATTGAACTAAATATCTGTTCCGGCATTTTTAAAAGCTTTAATCTGGCTTCTTTTTCAGTAAGAGACTTAATCTCTATTCTCTTGCCAGAAAAATTAGTTATTTTAAAACAATACCAGGATCCACGCCGGTATATTTTTTTAGGAACTCTAAAGCGTTTTCTCATACTAATGCAACTTTTACTGTATTAATCTCCCATCTTTCCAGGTCTTCTTCTCTAAAACGATTTAAACCGCCTATTTTAATATAAGGAATAAAATCCTTAGATGTCCATTGATAAAGAGTACTCCTTTTGATGTTATATCTTTCACAAACTTCCTCAGGCGTTAATAACTTTCCCATGGCTATCACCCCCTCTCTGTTACAAAAACAAGTCCTTATTTAACAGTTAAATATTACCGCTTTTCCCCTTGCAAATTACAAGAGTGTTTTTGTAACACTCTTTTTACCTGGATATAGCTGATCCTGTCTTTCTTAGAGATATCCTTATTGTATTCGCGCGCTATCTTCCTCAGACCAAGGTCTTTATGCTTAGCAATGGACTTTAACCTTTTTATATCAATCTCTTTTTTAGGCCGACCACCTTTGTATTCGCCTTTTTCTTTTTTTTGTTTAATACCTTCCCGAACCCTAATCCCAAGCATCTTGCTAAAGTTATTAGCCATATAAGCGAAGATCATCATAATGATCTGCCACATGTCATTATTGCTATCTATACCTTCCTTTATACTAACGAATCTACATTTATGCTCTTCTACGACTTTATGAAGATCTGAAACTATCTTGGTAGGCGTTTCTCTTGAAAATCTATCAAGCATGTAAACTACAAGTATATTAAATTCTCTCAGTCTGATTCTTTCCAATGCTTCTTCAAAGACCTTTCTCCTCGTACCTTTATAAGCGCTCTCGTATTCCTGGAATATTTCATAAGGCCAGCTTTGGGATTCGCAATACTTCTTACAGGTATTAATTTGATTCTCTACATCCTGTTTTGATTCATCAGTACTGCACCGCGCATAAATTATAGCCCTTATTTTTTCCATAAATACCTCTTTATTTTTCCACACATGCTTATAAAATTTACCACAACTATAAATAATGTTTTCCATACACATCCACATGGAAATTTGTGGTAATTTCCAGGTAACCTCAGGTAAATATCGTTTCCTAGGAAAATACCCCAGGACCAGCGTCGGGAAGAATTAGGCTTTTTCCTATAGGACTTTGTGGAGACTTTCCAGGTAAAAGACAGGAGTTTAGCCGGCCACCAGGAAATTACCTCAGGACCAGCGTCGGATATAAAAGGTCTGATTTTACCTGGAAAACAAGGTCCTAGTCTTATAGGACCGAGGGAGCGGAAAAAGTCCGCTAAAGTCCGCAAAAGTCCGAGCGTACAAGTCCGTAAAAATAACCGTGTTTTTAACGTATTGAATTCCATGGCAACCTATCAGTTTGACCTGGATCACCTGGATTATTTCCAGGACCGCTTCCATGGCCTTTTAAGGACTTTCTCAGGAAAATAAAGGTCACTATTGTTAAAATCCCAAGGTATATAGTACCTAATACTTTCCGGCCAGAGGATCCTTCTTTCTTTTCCTCAGGTACTTTCTGGATTCCCAATAGCTTCCTAGTTCTTATTGTGCCATCTCTTAGATTTACTGCCTTGCAATATGGACAATGGAAAAGAGACTGCTTGCCTTCCCTGGCATTTTGTGGTGCCGGCTTAGGTAAACGTGTTGTTTCCTCGCCACATGCTTTACAAATTAATTTTATTTCTTCCATCGGACTGTCTCCTCTTTATTATTACCAGAATTTATCCAGGACTTTCTAAGCCAATCCGGCGGATTAGCCTTTAATTCATTAAGATGATTCTTTGAAACGTAGTATTCCTTATGAGGATCCTTCTTATACTTGATAAATCCTAACTTAATGTATTTTTTGATAGTCGTATCCGATAAATTTAAAACAGTTTCCACCCTTTTTATATGGATGTATTCCTCGTTATCATAAACAAGGTTTCTCTGAGAGTTTTCTCTATTTTTAATACTGCATGGATTGTTCCATATCTTAGTTAAAAACTCCGGCTTTTCTTCCAGGACTTTCTCTATGTCAGATCTTATAAACGACCACCCTAATAAAGTACTAAACTCAGCTTTAATCTTTTTTTGCCTGATAAACTTATATAAAACAGCTCGCGAAATATTAAGCATTTCTAAAACCTGAGGCGCGCTTAAACATTCCTTTGGTTTTTCCTGGATCTCTTCCAGAGAGATAGGGATATCTTCCTGTTCTGCTTTCTCAATATTTATTATATCTCCTGGATTTATCTGAGAATGGCCTGGAATTTGAAGAGGTACGTCAAAGGCTCCCAATTCCTCCATTGCTACCTGAAATAATTTCTTCTTCATCCTGTTTATATAATCAACGAGATAACCTTTATCCACCATGCCGTTCTTGAAAACTTCACCTGGATCCGCTTTGTACTTATCAAAATCCAGGTCTTTGCCTATCATGGCCACCATGCACTTACGCTTATACCATGGTAAGTCTTCATTATTATCCATAAAGAAAGCTACTCTTATAGGAGAGCCGTTATTTAAATAAGAAAGGCTTTGATCGTCAAGTCTGATTAGAAGTAAATCATGGCTACTATTAGGGCTTTTTAATAACTTGGCTTCCATTTTGCCTTTTTTTCTGTAATTTCATTAAGAATCTGCCGACTTCAAAAAGCATACACTCTGCAAGCACACCGAAATGATAGAAACGGTTCGCCTCTTGATTTCTTTTGATTGTCCATATCTTCCACTGTCTTGCCTTCCATCCTTTAAAAACTCCTAAGCCTACTAACCAGTTTTGAGATTTCCATATTGAAATTAAGCGCATATCCCACCTTTATTTAGTATTTCCCTCTTTCGGCCTACATCCGAGGCGGTAAACATACAAAGGACATTCTAAGCTATCGCAATTTCTAACCAAGGAATAATGATTACCTGCACACTCCAGGCACTTATGCCTGATTGCTCTAATAGGCGGTAATCTTTTAGTGCCTTTTTGACTATCCTTTTCCTTTAACATTATATTTTTCATAGAGTTATATTTTTTGAGCATGCTTCATTCCTTATCATTACATATCATTGCTTGTCATTCGTTGTCATTCGTTACTATTCCTTGACATTCCTTAACGAATACAAACTTGGCTCTAAGTAAATTTTTATCAACGCGTCTGCCATACCCCCTAAAAAGTGGGTTACTCGGTTACCTATCTATGCAATGCCTTGAAAAACATAAGCTTACATGGTAACCCAAGCTTAATTTCTCGGTTACTTCTCGGTTACCTATTTGCTTTTTCGGTTACCAGTAACCGAAAGGTAACCCAGTTTTTATAACTCGGTTACCTATTTATCCTATTGTAAATAATATGGTTATAGTTTTTGGTAACCCAGTAACCGAGGTAACCGAGACAGAGGGAGAAATCAATCACAGTTTTCCAGCCTTTTTTCGATTTCTTCCAAATGTATCCGGAACCCTTTTATATTCTTACCATCAATCTTTCTTTGCTCTGCACGGCCTTTGACAAGACCGGCATATCTTAAAGCTTTTCCAAGCCATCTGCCTTTATTTTGCTTCTTCTCATCATTTAACCAAGCAAAGTCTTCTTCGCCGGATCCCTTAAAAATCTCTAATAATTCATTAATGGTCCAAAAATCATCCATCTTAGGATATTCCCTTTCTGAGAAAACTTCCTTAAGCACCATAAGAACCTTTGGAGTAATTGTGTCTTCTCTGCGCGCTTCTTTTTTAAGCTTTTGGATCTCAAGAGCGTGATTTCTTATTTCGTCATATAGGTTAAATTTTGAATCGCTATCATTATCTATAACCTTGGCAATCGTAAGAATAGGTTTGCTTAATTCCCATTCCCTGCCTAATATTTCTTCATCTTTTATTGTTTGATAAAATACCTTTACCTGGAGAGAATAAGTAAGCATTATATGGTAGAGCTTATCGCGGATATCTTGAAAACTTTTATCATTATTGTTTAACTCACGGTTTTTAATCTCCTTGTTGCCGGTTTTTAACATTATAATAGGGATACACCTTGAACTTAATGAAGACTCAAATCCCTTTATTGAAGCAAACATCTTAGGAGAATATGCCTCAAATTGTTTAGGTAGCCATTGACTATATTCATTAACTTGTTCGCATTTACCGCAAAATGATCCTTTTTTATATCCAGCGTTATACATGGCTATTAAAGCTTGACTATCTTGATCATCAGAACGCCTTAATCTTTCTATTTCATCAACACAGCAAGTGGAATGATTATTATGAACCGCTCTGATTATATAAGCAGGAGATGAATTGAATGTCAACTCACCATTGAAAGATAACCAGGCTGTAAACATTAAGGTTTTAGTCTTGCCGGATTCCATATCTCCATTAAGGTGAACATAGGGGAAGGTATCAAAAATTCTCTGGAAGTACGTAGCAATAATCCAAAGGGTTTTATATTTAGTCCAAGTGTCATTACCTAAATCAATATAACTTTTACTAAGCTTATAAATATCGGTAAAAACATCTGATATTTTTATGTTTTCCTTACCATTAGTAAATAACTCAATACTCTTATCTGACCATCTTTTATTTAAACAAGGGCTCCTTTCTGAATAAAGATTCATCTTTAATAATTCCTCATCTGAAAGACGAATTTTTTGTTTTTCAGAAGTTATTATATAATTAATAGATTTTACTTTATTATCTACACAGATATTAACTGGAATAGTGACGTAAGCTGTGTCATCGATAAAATCTTGCGCCGGAGTAATAATTGATAGGTGTGGAGCGTAATTAATAACTGGGGTTTCGTCTTTATCGATACCCATTTCCATGGCATATCTTTTTACTGTCTTTAAGGCATCTTTTTGATTAACTATGCCGACTTCGCTTAAACGTTTTATACACAATACTCTGTCTTGCTCTGCTAATAAAGGAATAGAGCGTATAATTAAATCTCTTTTTTCTGCCTGGACCGGCAATTCCAGAGTCTCCCATTCCTTTATTAGATTATGTACTTCTTCTATTATTTTTTTCTTCTTTTCATCTTCCTTAAGTCTTGTAGTTAAATCTTTTTCTTCATCTACTCTATTCATCTTTTCATCTCCTTTTAAACCATATTAAATATGGCAGATTTTACATCAGTCATTGCGTTTTTCAAGATGGTTATACCAACCAGGCCGTTATTATAAAATTCTTTCACTAGTTCTTCTCTTTCTCTGATGTCCTCAAAAACAAAAATGGCTCTTCTGCTTTCTCCTTGTATGCGCGTAATTTTCATTCCTTTCGCTTTTAAGAAAGCTGAGAGCCAGAGATCCTGAGTAATAAATTCTTTATTCATCTTTTCATCTCCTTTTTTATTCAATCCTATCTTCTACTTTATTCCAATTGCTAAATCCGACTTCTTAATTTTTAATGCCTTGCAAATTTTATCTACTAGTTTTTCGCTTGGCTCCAAACGACCGATCATAATTTTACTAAGATTTGTTTCGTGTATCCCAACCATTTTAGCCAGTTGCCATTGTTTAATGCTTTTTCTGAACAAAATAGTTTTTAATGCCAAATTATTTATTTGCATATGTTCTCCTTAACTTTATTATTGATGTTAATATATTATCATTATTATTAATCATAATCTTTAGAGTAAAAAAAATTACTGTTTTTGTCTCAATTCTAACGCTATCTTTTTAAGATCTAACGAATTAGCTCTTTCTGTAACGTTCTTTGACAAGGCCGTATTGCGTTCTTCTAATTCTCTAATATTTAAAAATAACTTCTCTGTAACTTCTTTATAAGCGTTGTCCTTCTTCTCTACTTGTTGTTTTATTTGTTTAACATTCTCTGGTTCAGGTTTATAAATATATTTATCCGGATTTTCTGCCCAGGGAATAAACATTTCTTTCTCTCTCTGTGTAAGCGCCACATTTTTGCCTAGTTTCTCTAACGTTTGTATTATTAAATTGTATGCCAGCATGTAGTTTATCTGTTCATTTTGCCAAATAAGTAAAATAGAAATTTCTTTGATTGAAAATCCTAAATATAACAAGTGACAAATTAATAATATTCTATGAACATCTCTTTCTGAATAAAGCCTATAACCTCCCACAGTGTAGTGTGGTTCTATTAATTTCTTTTGTTCGTAATTTATTAATTTATTACGCGTTAGACTGTATCCGAAAGACTTTAAATGTTTAATTAGGTCTTTTACGCTATATTCTTCTGCCATATGCCTCTGTAAGGTTATTATTGATAATCATATATTATTACCTATAATAATGTACACCACAATTATTTGTTTGTCAAGTATTTTGAAAAATTTCTTTTACCTTATTATAAATAGAGGCAGGAAATTGCTTATTGCTTCTGGTCTGCTGTTTTAATTTCATCTTTCTTCAATATCTTCATCACATACAAAACCATAAACAAAATTGTTTTTTTGTGATTTATCTGTAAGACGTATTATACGACAATAAAAATTTTTGTCTTTTAAGCCTCGTATTCTTGCGCCAAGATAAACTTCTTCATCTTTATCTAATTCATTAACTATTTTACTGTCTATAGAAGCTTTTTCATAAACCTTTGTAGCCGTATTTTTAATTTTTACTGTTTTTATATTTCCCTTAGCAAGCCTTTGCTGAGATATATTCTCTTGTTTAAGTAACAAGATTTCTATAGTTTTTCTAAGAGAATATTCAGCATTTTCTTCATTATATATATCATCTTCGAATTCGTCTTTTATAACCCATTCTTTGTCTTCTTTATAATAATATACTTCTGGAGTAATGCGTCTTATATTCCAATAATCTATAAGAGAAATGCCTATGGCTAACAAATCTTTATCTAATCCATTATAATCTAGTACAATATAGTCTGTTGGTTCTTTAACATGTTCTTCTATGTATTCTTTAGTTGTTGCATAAGAAGGTGCCATTGACGCAAAGGATCCTAAGACATTAGCTGTTCCTTTTTCAAAATCCCTAATATCATATTGTTTTTCAAAAGCTAAATATATAACTTTTCTACAATTTATTTGACACTCTTTATAATTTTGGGATTTCAAGAAGTCTTCGGCTTCTTTCAATAAACATTTATTTTCACTATCTTTTAACAAATCAATTAGTGTTATATTATTAAAGTTAATTTTAAGATATCTCGCACTTGACTCTTCAAAAAAATTATTTACAACAACAGGAAAATCTCTGCAGTCTTCGATGCGAGGCAATATCCCATGATGTTTTAAATTAACGCGTTGCCGATTAAGTTCTAACATTTTTGTACTCAAAGGGACATCTTCCCCTTTTTCTTTCTTGATTATCGAGAAATATCCTGGAAAACTTACATTATCATTTATAGTCACTTTTAATTGTTCACATAGGGCTATTAAAAATAATTCAACAGCATCTTGTAACAAAATAATGCCGGCACCTATTCTTTCTGCATTCTCAGCAATTTTAAAACAGTCTTTGCCCAAAAAATATAAAAACTTGGCCATCTGAATTTTTCTTATAACAGATTGTTCTAACATTTGATCCTCTGTGGGTTATTAAGCATATGATAGTCTTGTAGGGTAATATAGACAAGGAAAAAATAAGGTAGAAAATGACAACTGGTAAGCAAAAACTGATTCTCAGGCTAGCTATAAAAATACATCTTAAAAATAAAGCCTAACAAAAATACTATGGGTATCTTCCTTTGTTTCTTTTGTCGCAAATTTACTCTGTTTTTCAAGTTCATCTACTACTTCTATTATTTTTTTTATATTGGACGTACCTATCCCATGCATATTGATATACTTAAGACCATATTTTTTCTTTAATTCTATCTCACCTTTTATATCATTTTTATTCATTATATGATTAACAAATACACAAAGAGGCAATTCATCAACAACCATTTTATACATACTTTTAAATTTATCTAAAACTATTTTGTCTTCGTATTTCCCTTCTAAAGAACCATGATAAGGAATTAAAACTTCTTCTAAATAACGCGCCGAACACAAATTAGCTATATTCTTCCCTTTATCTCCATATCTTTGCATAATATCGCACTTCAATTGTCTTGTCTTGGGTTTATCATGCGCCTCAAAAAAACTCCTCATATACAAAGATGCTCTCCATATATTAAAGTCTTCAGGAGGGATTTTAGGTTTTAAAAAATCTAAAACTTCCTTATTGCCTGCTGAACTGTCTTTCGCCTTAAAATCTTCTATTGATTTTTTAGTTTCATCTTCCAATATAGAATAGCCATCTTCTATAGCTTTGGGTAATATATCTTTAAGGGCTTTTCTTTCGGAGGAGTCTAGTTTAGCAAGATTTATCGTGAGATTCTTAGAATCATCATGGTATTCTGTTTTTTGACTATGATCATCCTTTTTAATATTTATATTATTAGATAGGTCTATATTGAAATTAATATCGGGAAGTTTAAGATTGGAAAGTAACTTACCTAAAGCTTCTAGGAAGCTCATTGATTATTATCTTGAATAGTATCTGCCAATTCTATGACAGAATTTATACCTGTCCTAATAAATACTAAAGATCCTTTCTTTAGGCCCACGAAGTCTTTTAATTCCAAAGGTTCCCCATCAGAAGACGGAACTTTCTGCCCTGACTGCTTTTCTATGATATATCCGTCTGCATCTACGGCGCAATCAAACAAATCTAGAATATCCTCTTTGGTATTTTTTTCAAAAGTTATTATTTTACTCATCGCTTTGTCTCCCCTACAGAGATAAAAAAGGAAACACTTGATAGTTGTTTCCTTTTAAGGTTATCTCCGAAATACATTTTTTGTCCCCACCGTATAACTATAGTATAATTATACTCTAAATTATACTCCTGTCAAGCCTTACGCGTCAATATATTTTTTTGCATCATCTTCTCTGCTTGATTCTATCTTTCAGTATAAACAATACATAAAAAACTCTAAACGCATTTGTATTAATATAATAATTCTGTGACGTTAGTGTGACGTTAAGGATAAGGAATATACAAAACTATACAAACATATACAAAAGGATACAACTAAATAAAAAACGTGTAACTTCTCTAAAAATCAGGTAATTACGCCTAATTGCTATAAAAACTATGGGTTACGAAGAACCCTTGAAAACAAGTGGTGCCGAGGAGAAGAATCGAACTTCCCACGCCGGCCTTTTCAGGGCCGCGCTCTACCACTGAGCTACCTCGGCGATACAAGATTTACACTATTTTAACAAACCATCTTATTATGTCAATACAAAATTACCTTAACTTTACAATCCGTGCCTGGCACGATTTGTAAAGTTAGCGTGGATACACTATTAATCTGCCATCTTCTTTAAGTATCAGAATCTTTATGTCTTTGATAGATTTTGCCAAAGTAAGGCCTTTTTTTCTCTCCCATTACAAATATAGCTGTAGAAAGCGCATCTGCTCCTTCTGCTGAATCCAGCGCTACTGTAACGCTTATAATACCCTGACAAGGTTCTCCTGTAAGAGGGTTTATTATATGAGAATATCTTTTGCCTCCTATTTCAAAAAACCTTTCATAATTTCCAGAAGTGCTTATAGCCCTGTCAGTTAATTCAAAACTATAGAGCAATTTGCCTTTCTTTCTAGGATCCTGAACCCCTATTTTCCAGTTTTTCTTCCCAGGCGCATTGCCTAATGCAAAGATATTCCCTCCAAGATTTACAAGGCCGTTTTTAATCCCATTCGACACCAGGACATCTTTTGCCCTGTCAACTGCATAGCCCTTAGCAATCCCGCCAAAATCTATTTTTGTGTCTTTATTCAAAAATCTTATGGATAACTTTTTAGAATCCAGCTCTATATTTTTATATCCAACGGATTTCAGCGCATTCTCTATATCATCTTTATCTGGCATTGATTTATGTTTACGAACAAAACCCCATATCTCCATAAGAGGAGCCACTGTTACATCAAAAGCTCCATCTGAAATCCTGCTATAATATATAGATCTTTCTGTCAACCTAAATGCTTCCCCGCTCACTTTTATATTTTCAAGCCCTGCTATTTTATTTATCTTTGATACCTCGCTATTTTCATCAAATTTACTAAAAACTTTTTCTATACGCTGCATCTCCTTAAACGCCTCGCCTACAGCCCGAACAGCCTTATCTCTGTCCGGGCTGTAACAGGAAATCTCGCAGAAAGTATCCATCAGGATCCTTGTTTCTTTCACTGACAAACCTTGGCTGCATCCTGCTAAAAAGAATATCAGAAAATAAAAAATTCCGCATCCTTTCAATATAAAAAGATGCGGTTGTTTTTTAAAAATCATATGCTTTAAAATAAAAATACAGCTGCTGATACTACTGTGGACCAGTTGCCGTTAGAATCAATTATAGTAGACTGGGTCATGTTCATAGTTTTGACAATCTTATCCTTAACCTGATATACCTTTTTTATTTCATCCCAGTCTTTGGAATCATCGAAATCAGGAAAACCCATTGTAGAGGCAAGCATCTTTGCCGCCAGGTCTTCTGCATAATCGCCTGCAAACTCATCTGTCTGCCCATACGCATGGTGCTCGCTCATATAGCCGTACATGTTTTCGTCCGCAGGTATCGCGGTGCCTACAGAAGACGCTATGAGCCGCCTTGGCTCATTGGAGCTGCACCTGGCAATGACACAATAAGTTATCATGCCAGGTATGAGTTCTCTTATACCTTCATTTTTCGGAAGAATTTTACAACCTGGCGGGAAAATACTGGAGACATGCACTAGATTGCATTTTTCAATGCCTGCGTCTCTTAGGGCAAGCTCATACGAACGCAGTTCTTCTTTGTGCGTGCCAACACCTTTAGTAAAAAATACTTTTGTAGGAACTAACTTGCCTAACTGCGATGCCTGTTGCCCGTTCATGCTTTATTTATTCTTCCTCAGGCACTGCAGGCTCTGCTGGCTGCGACGATACTGGAGCAGTCTGGCCGCCTGTAGCAGCTGGCTGTTCTGGGACAATAACGTCCACCCAGCTTGCGACAAGCTTTCCTGCATCATCAGTATAATAACCAACTTCTGCCTTATCGCCTTTTTTAATATCTGCTAGTTTTATATCCTCTATACCTTTCCAGAGTATAGTTTCTCCATCTACCACGCTAAAAGCCTTTTCCGCGCCATCAACCCCTTTTACAGTTATGGAGCCTGTGGTCGTGTCCAAAGCCGTAACATCCCCTGTAATTACTCCCTCTCCTACGCCTTCTTCTGCAGGAAGCATCTCTTCATCTTGGGGTACAGTCATAGCTTCATCAGCTGGACTTGCAGCATTATCCTCTGAATACACAGGGACTGACATACATATTACAGCCCCAAGAAAAAAAACTACCACTGCTAATTTCTTAATCATACTCTCTCCCCCTCCTTTCAATTTTCAAACAAAATTAATTATATCACAAAAAGGTTTTTTTGCAATATAATAATTTTACTTAGCGATATACTTTTTAATATGCTTTACGAGATCCTCTGCGCTTACCGGCTTAGCTATAAAAGGATGGCCTCCTATAGAGCCGTCTATCTCGCCTTCCTTTACAATTGCGGTTAAAAATACGACTGGAATATCTTTAAGGGCATTATCAGATTTCAATTCAGAGGCCACGTCACCCCCATCCATACCCGGCATCATAATATCCAATAGAATTAAATCCGGCTTAAATTCTTTTGCAGCCATAAAGGCATTATTGCTATTATTCTCTATCTTTACCGTATATTCTCCTGTTTCCTCAAGATTTAATTTTACCATTTTTGTAAAACCCTCTTCATCGTCAATGATCAGTATCTTTTTCTTGTCCATTTTAGCGTCCTTTCTTTTATTCAACCTTCCCTTTTTAGAACATCCTCTGCCGCATGTAAAATAACGGTCAATTTGGTCCCTTTGCCTATCTGGCTTTCTACGCTTATAAACCCTTTGTGTTCATTAATTATATTTTGAGTCACGCTCAATCCTAAACCAGCGCCTCCTGCAGGGCCTTTTGTGGTAAAAAACGGGTCAAAGATTTTTTTCAGATTTTCCTCAGAAATTCCAGAGCCTGTGTCTTCGATTTCAATTATTATAGCTTTTTCTCCAACCCGAAAGCAATCATCCTCCCGCCTGCCTATGCCTTTTTTTATCTCTTCTAATATCTTATCATAGGTGCGGATAATAATCTTCCCCCCCGCAGGCATAGCCTGAATCGCATTTAATAAAAGGTTAATAAACACCTGCTCCAATTTGTTTTTATCTGCCAGGGCGCTTGGCATGTCTTGTTTTGTTTCCATTATAACATCTATGTTTTCGAATTTAAACCTTGTTCTCACTAAACTTATAGAAACCTCTAGAATAGAATTCACATCCTCCGGTTTCAAATCTAGGCTTGCCGCTCTGGAAAAATCAAGAAGGGCATTTACAATCTTATCTGCTCTTTTTACATTATCTTTGAGCATAATCAAGATTTCATAGATATCTGTCTCTTTGGCGGATATTTTCTTTTCCAGATAATTAACCCCTTGCAGTATTATCCCTAAGGGGTTTCTTACCTCATGCGCTACGCCGCTGGCAAGCTGGCCTACGGCGCTTAATTTCTCTGCCTGGATAAGCTGGCCTTGTGTCTCCTTCAGTTCCCTGTATGCCTTTATTACCTCTTTCTCCAGCCGCTCCTTTTCTTTATTAACCCTATACCTATCAATGGCTTTTTTAATAACCATATCTAACGCATCGCTATACAAAACATCTTTGACTATATAATCATATGCCCCTTCCTTCATCATATCTACCGCAACCTTTTCGTTTCCTAAAGCGGTAACTACAATAAAAGGCACTTTCTTATTTTTATTATTTATCTCTTTTAAGACATCGAGCGCGGTTGAATCCGGAAGGCGGTAGTCGCAAAGCACCGCATCGTAAGACCCTTCGAATATCATTTTCAGGCCTTCGCGCGAATCCATGGCAGAATCCAATTGATAATCTTCGCTTGTTTTCCGCAAGATTCTCTTCGTAATCTCAATATGGTCCGGGTTATCTTCGATCAGTAATATTTTTAATGCCATAGATAAGTTACACGCTGCCGTTAATTTACGAACCCGTTATTCTTCCTGGCCATTAGGCGAAAAGATATTCAACAGCCCCCAGTACAGGCTTACCTCCTTGACTACTTCTACAAAATTTTCGAAGTTGACGGGTTTCTGTATAAAACTATTACAGCCGTTATCATAGCTTTTGATTATGTCCTCATCTCTCTTGGAGACGGTCAGCATAACAACAGGTATCCTTTTTAAATTAGAATCCTTTTTTATAGCTCCCAGGACATCTATGCCATTCAGCTTGGGAAGATTTATATCCAAGAGTATCAGGCCTGGTTTCGGGCTGGAGGACAGATCCTTATAGTCTCCTTCATGTTTCAAAAAGTCCAGGGCCTCCTGGCCGTCTCTCACAATCCAAAGCTTATTGATTACTTTTGCCTCCTTAAGCGCCCTTTTGGTTATATCGATATCATCAGGATTGTCTTCAACCAAAAGTATTTTGATAATATTATGTTCCTCTGCCATCTTGTTCTCCTTTGTTTATCCTGCCCATCCTTTGCTGTTCCTCTAATGCCTTTTTAATATCATCTTCTGTCACAAGCTTCCTTTCCAGCAGGATCTCGCCTATTAACTTCTTTCCTAAAATCATGCTCCTATCCTTTGGAATAGTAAAATAGAACACAGAGCCCTCTCCGGGCTTAGACTCAACCCAGATATTCCCCTTATGTATCTGAATTATTTTTTTTACTATCGTAAGGCCCGCGCCGGTGCCTTCGACATCCTCCCTCTTGCCAAGCCTTTGGAAGATCTCGAATATCTTTTCGAAATATTCTTCTTTTATCCCGATACCATTATCCTTTATATAAAATTTATGAAGATCTCCTTGATCGTCATAACCTATTTCTATCACGGGCTTTTGCTTATCATTAAACTTAATGGCGTTGGAAATCAGGTTCAAAAAAACTTCCGTTAACCTGACGCGGTCACAAAATATTTTTGGAAGCTTGTCTTTTATTATAATCTCTACGCCCTTTTGCTTTATGGCGTATTCAAGCCTCATCTTCACTTCAGTTATCAGCTCTTCTGTTTCAACTTCTTCAATAGTGCTTCCTCTTTTTTTGAGCCTGGATATCTCAAGCAGGTCTTCGATAAGCTTTTTCATCCTTTCTGTATTGGCTCTTACGCGTTCAAGATAATGCCTCCCTTCCTCGCTTAATTTGTCCTTGTAATCATCTATTATGAATTTCGAATAGGCGTCTATGCTCCTCAAAGGCTCTTTTAAATCATGCGAGACAATATAGGTAAAGTCGTCTAATTCTTTATTAACATCTTCAAGAATTTTCTTTTGATACTCCAAGATCTCCTTTGACTCCGTAAGATCTTCAGCTATATTCTTCATTGCCCTGCGAGAGCCCTCTAAGTCCTGCATTCTGTTCTTTAATTCATTCATCTTCTCTTCAAGCAAGGCTGCCTGCTCAAAAACAGCCTGTTCTTGCGCTTCCAGAAGCTGCTTGAGGCTTTCAATTTCAACCTTGTATGTATCAAGCAGATTTGGATCGCCGCGCTCCATATTTATCTCCTAACTAGTTTTAGTTAAATACCCTGTCTGCATAAGGCAATAACGCCAGCTTAACATTCAAAGCCAGTGGTTTAAAAAGGTTTGCGGCCTCCGGCGATATTGAAATCTTCGAAAATATGATAATTACATATATATCGCCGCCAGGCAAAACCCCGCCGAACCCAAGCACTGATTTAATACCGCAGGGGATGACAAAATCCTGCTGCGCAGGAACATATGGGCTGCCCAATGCTTCCGGGACATAAAAGACATTGAAGGTTTTTTGAGCGAGGTCAATTATTATTTTAGGATCGGGATTAATAACGGTATTTATCTCTAAGCCGAGCTGTTTGATTATATTACGCACCATCGGTATCTTGTTTGCTACTTCTTCGCTTGGCAATGGTATGGCTTTATGCCCTGATGAAAGCTTCCTGGAATTCCATTCTTCCTTATCCCCCCTTGTCCCCAAAAGCACAAGGCTCTTCATTTGCGGCGTAATGGCACCAGCCCCAAACTTTTCTGCGACAAGGCGCTGGAATTCAGAGGGTAATGTTTCATAAGAGTGAGTCTTAAACAGGCGTACAAGCGCGCAGGCTCTTTCTTTAGTTTTATTGTCAATAAGATTTAGATACAGGTAATCCGTGAGCCGGCCGGCAACCTCTTCCATGCTCTGCGCCTCTTCGCCTAATTGCCGTAATACCCTTCCGCAAATCGTCATATCAGTCAGCGTAAAATTGGACAGATCTAATTTCTCACCCAATATCTCATGCCAATTCCCCATTTCCCCTCCTTATTAATCGTTCCCTTTATAAGGTTTTTCTCTCCCAAGCTCTTGGTTTAATCTGTTAACTTCTTTTTTTAACTCGACCATCCTGAGTTCGCGGCCTACCATAATTTTATTCGTATCCTCTAAATCCTTTAGCGTGAGTTTTTGATGTTCCTCTATTTTCTTGCGTTCGATTATACCTGCTAATATATTTGCTACTGCATATAAAAACTCCTTCTCTTTATCATTAGCCTGATGGCCTTCATCTAAGTATAAATTAATCATCCCCAGTATTTCTTTGTCCATGGATATAATAGGGACACAGTAGTGGCCATGCGGCATTATACCTTTATATTGATTTTCATGACGTTCGTCAATATGGCCTGAAAAAATAATTTCTCCGGATAAGGCTGCCTTGCCGCAAAGACATCTGCCAAAAGGCACAGATGCGCATATTGTTTGTATTTCTGCTGACAACCCTTGTTGAGCTTTTAAAACAAGCGCGCCCGGCTTGTCTTCTACTAGAAAGATACCGCCTTTAGGCATTACTTTAGACCAAGGAGTTAAGTAAGAGAGGGCTTTTTTTAACACTTCTTCAAGAGGGATGTTTTCTAATGAAATTTTAAGCAATTTGTTCAAAATTCCCTGTATCTGGGAATCTTGCCGGATATTTTCCTCAGATGCCCTCAAGGCATCAACCATATAATTAAAAACAGTGCCCAGTTCTCCAATTTCATCTTTTAACTTTATATCTACCCTTTTCTTCATATCTCCATGCGCGATTTCTAATGCTGTATCTCTTAGATGGATTATCGGAGATGAAATGGTGCTCTTAAAGAAAAACCAGAGCCCTAAAATAAAAATTATATTCACCATAATACCTATCAGCATAACCAAACTAAACAAAGTTTTGGTCATATCTGACTTTGCTTCTATCTGTAAGTTTTCGCTGTGAATAAACTTGGAAAAATTTTCAGCATCTCTTATAACATCATCGGCAATAGCATCCATCTTTTCCATGAGCTTGCCTGCCTCTATATTCCCGATTGCATCAGATATAGAAAATATCTGTAACGCTATATTTTTAAGCTCCATGTATTCTTTTTCTATATGCTTCATTAACCGGCCTTCTTCAACATTGTCAAATTTTCTATCATTTATTTTTTTGATCAAGCCCTCAACCTTGCCGCTTAAAATTTTAAAGTTTTCTGGCTCATCAGGGCTTCCGCCCGGTATCAAAAAATCATTCGCAGGCATAACTACCTGAGCTATGCCGGTCTGGAGGCTTCTGACTAACTGCATTTTTTCTGCGCTTTTATGCAGCTTAAGATGATCTTGATTATGCCTCTTATCAATCACATACACAGAGTACGTAAATAGAATTAATTCTATAAAAAATACAAAAAGCGTCAATCCTATCTTCATTTCTATCTTGATCCGCATAATTATCTTTCTTTATCCTAAAAAATATAGTTCAAGAATTTATATATTAATTTTGCTGTTAAAAAATCCGGGCTGATATTTCCAGGTATAGGGCACAATTCCACTATATCGAATCCTATAATCTCTTTTTCCTGACTAAGCTTTTTTAACAACGTGAGTGTCTCATACCAGCCCATGCCTCCGGGTTCAGGCGTGCCTACGCTCGGCATAATGGATGGATCAAGCGCATCCATATCTATAGTAACATAAACTCTATTGCTATCCAAAGAATATATGACATCCTCTATCCAGTCTTCATTTTTGATCATGTCCTTCATAAAAAATGTCTTGAGATTATTGTTGGATTTGCCGGATTCTTCTTTGGACATACTTCTTACTCCTGCCTGGGAAAGGCCTGTAAGTTCTACAATACGCTTCGCAATACATGCGTGGCTATATTTTGAGCCCTGAAAACTATCGCGCATGTCTCTGTGCGCGTCCAACTGCAGCACTGAAAAATTCTTAAAAATCTTCTTACATGCTCTTACAGGGCCAAGCGTAATGGAGTGCTCTCCGCCCAAAACCACGGGAAACTTGCCTGCTTTTAAAATAGATATGACTTCTTTTTCAATTTTATTAATTATATCTTCCGGCTTGGCGCCTATTTGCTTAATTTCTTTGGCTGTATATATGCCAAATTTATAAATCTCTTTCCCTGTCTCATCATCATATGTCTCCATGTGCTTTGAAGCATCTATTATTGCCTTTGGCCCGGCAGAAGCTCCGGATTTATAAGAAGTTGTCAAATCATAAGCAACTGGCAATATCGCTATCCTGGACTTATCCCAGGAAAAATATTCATCTTCCAGATCGCAAAATTTAAACCGCGCTTTATAATTTTTATTTGGCATTTGAGGTTATGAATATATATTCCAATATTCCATTGCCTGTATTTTTTACATTGTGAACTGTACCTGGCGGTATATATAACACGGAATTATCTTCAAAATCAAATTCTTCTTCACTGTTTATTAGAAGCAGCCCCTTGCCTTTTAATATCACCAGCGCCTCTTCCAGATCATTGGTTGAGTGTTCGCCTATCTCTTCTCCTTTTTTCAATATAACATGGCCTGACTTAAGGCCCCGAGTCCCGGAATCTTTATTAAAAAGCCTCTGATATTTTGAATTGGATTCTAACTTTACAATTTTTGGTTTTGGAAAATCAGCCATTTTTAAGGCTTGTCAGAATATCTTTATTCCAGACAAATTTTTTTCTTTTGCGGGCCCTGTGTAACTTTTCCTGAAAGGCATATGAGTAAACAAGAGGCAGGCTCACGCTCGGCTCAACAAATGCCATTGCGCAGCTTGCGTCATTATTGATCTTTCCCCATGAGGTAGCCTCTTTTAATGTGCTGCCGCTTAACCCTCCCCAGTGAGGTACATCTGTTGTAAGCTGAAATGCGTATGAATGCCCGCCTGTATCTTTATTGAAAATATACCCCATTACAACAGCGTCGTTGATATAATTTTTAGGAACACCCCCTGCGACATAGATAGCGGCTGTCTTTTTGGATTTCACTATGGTCTGTGTTATCTCGTAATTATCTTGTATAGAATCAATGTGCACGCCGGACAATTTATTTTCTTTGCATCTATGATAATGGCCGGTAAGGCCTATGCCTATTGAGCTGTCATTTAAAGCAGGCGCAAAAATAGGAACCTTGTATTTATAAGCAGTCTTTACAATAGAATCTTCATCGCTCAAGCGAGAGCCAAGTGTTTCTATAAACTCCCTGGAAGAATAATTTCCCGGCTTCATTGTATCCGCAACGCGGCCTATCCAATTATCAGTATCCCAGAATTTTTCATCATCCACATATGTATCATAAATTCTATCAATGTATAATTTATCCAGCACCCTGTCATCTGCGTCAGGGTTTCCTATATAATGCCTGAAACCTCTTGCCTGATATATATCCTGATATATTATAGCGCCAGTGGAAACCACTACATCCACCATCTTAAACTTTATCATATTCCTTATAATATCCCTTAGCCCTGCTGCTATTAATGGCCCTGCAAGGCCTAAATATATAGTAGGCTGCGCCTTATCCTGAAGCATCTTTTTAAAAACATTGGCGCATTTATAGATATTCCGCGCCTGTATGGAACTATTCTTAAAACTACCTACCAAATCAGATATCTTGGAACCACTCTCTATCTTAACGTGCTCTATAGGCAAAGATAGGATTTTTTTCTTCAATAATGCATCATTTTTATTAAGTTTTTTTCTGGAAAATTCCTCAACCCGCGCCATACAAATTCCCTTTTATTTTTTATATTATAACATGCCCATGGGCGCTTTCCAAGCTCTTTAAACCACCTAAGGTTACATTTTTGACAATGACAGTTTTGTCGCCTCTATATTTCATTTAATCCCCTTTTTATCTATAATTACAGAATTGTAAAAATACAGGGAAATCTATATTTTTTAAATGCGCTATAACTGTTTGAAGGTCATCTTTTTTAGAAGCTACGACTCTTATTTTATCTTCCTCTATTCTGGCCTGAACCTTCAGCCGCAAATCCTTGATTATCTGGACCAGCTCCCTGGCCCTTTCTTTCGGAATGCCGTCTGTTATCTCTGCGACCTGCCGCAGATTCCCCTCAAACGCCTTTTCAGGCTCATTATACTTAATTGATTTTAAAGAAATTCCTCTTTTTGTCAATCTCAGGCCCAGGCTGTCATGGATACCCCGCAATTTAAAATCATCTCCGGCAACCAGGGTTATCTTTTTCTCTTCCCTGTTATAATCAATCGAAAACTTGGCGCCTTTAAAATCGTACCTGTTAGCCAATTCCTTTTTCGCCTGATTAATTGCATTGTCAATCTCCTGTAAATCCACCTTGGAAGTAATATCAAAAGAAAAATCAGTCATATCTCACCTCTTTCTTATAAAATATATTATACCATTTTTTAATATAGTTTCTACAACTTTACAAACTGACATTGTTAAAATGTAAAGTTGTTTGGAATTTTTTTCAAAATTTAGTGCTTGAAATAGGCGGGTGGGTGATGTATATTAGTAAAGCACTTAAAGGGCGATTAGCTCAGCTGGTAGAGCGCTTCGTTTACACCGAAGAGGTTTCACAGGTTCGAGCCCTGTATCGCCCACCAAATTTTTCACAGTTGACAGTTGGCTCTGAAGACTATATACTTATTAATCATCAATGGGGGACGTAGTTCAGTTGGATAGAATAATTGATTGTCGATCAATAGGTCGCGGGTTCGAATCCCGTCGTCCCCGCCAGTTGAAACACCTTTACATGCGTAGGACTTTGGCTAGATCAGCATATCTGCGCTGGTCCAGTAGCACAGCGATTACATGAACCATAAGCTGCAGCTTTTGTAAATTGCTCTTTATCGAATAATGATTCGCTTTGGATAGCAGGGCTTATATAATGTTTTTTAGGCGGCTTATTATTTTTAACACGCGAACGTTTTTCCATCACATACCTCCCTTTTTATTAAATGTTTCTTTCGCTTACTTTCCTCATGCAGAAAATATGTCAGATCACACGCCTCTTTTTCTGGTTCTAAACTTTTGTTTTCAAGAAAACGATTAACAGGACATACCGCGCACTTCGAAATTAACTTACACCTATTGCATATTGGTATATCTTTAAATTTTATATTCCGCCATTGTTTTAATACGCTGGAATCTCTCCATATTTTTTCAAAAGACTCTTCGCATATATTGCCTGCGCTATATGGAGCTAAGAGACAGGGGTATAACCGGCCATATGGGTCTATTGAAAATGTACTATGTCCTCCCTTGCATACATTGCGTTCAAGCAAATCTTCAAGCGGTTCAGTATCGTTCTGAGCGAAATAAGATAAGTCCTCTTCATAAATTTTTGCAAGATGCCTAGAGAGAGCTTTTGTGGATATATCATTATATCTATTTTGCTCGCTCCCATTGCGCATCGGGGCTGTTATATGATTAAATTGGCAGCGCACCCCAAGATCGCCAGCAAGTTTTTTTATATCAGCATATAAATTAAAATTATCCTTTGAAAGAGATGTTTTTAACCTAACTCTAACTTTATACTTAGTAAGAAAACGCACTGCATTTATTGTGCGCTCAAAAGAACCTTTTCTCCTGGTAATTTTCTCATGCGTTGGACTATTGGGCCCATATATGCTAATACAAACTTCTGCTATATTGTAGCTGCTTATTTGCTTGGCTTTTTTATCATCTATAAGAGTACCGTTTGTAAATATTGTTATAGCAAATTTCTTATGATTAGCGTGCTCGAGTATATCAAATATATCTTCTCGCATAAAGACCTCGCCACCGGTAAAAATTATAAAAAACGTTCCGTGAAAGGCAAGGACATCTAAAATATCTTTTATCTGCTTCGTAGACAGAGGCTGTGTAGTAAAATCATTATTATAGCAATGATAACACCTAAGATTGCATTTAAATGTCAGCTCAAAAATGCACCTAAAAGGGATATCCTCTTTATTGCATCTTTTCAGAAAACGTTCATATAAAGAATTGGTATCCATTATCATTCTATTTCGTAAGCAAAAGTTTCGCCCTTTTCATTTTCTTTATCAAGTTTAAAATATCGGCTTTGGCTTTTCCCCGCTTTATATCATATTCTTTGCATATATATGTTAAAATTTTCTCCAGTGAAACCCAACCTACAGATAACTCCCAGACTTTAGTACCTATTTCATTCAGGCAATGGATTTTATTTTCAAGAGAAGAGTAAATAATAGTCTCTTTTCCAAAAATACGGAAGGCAATATGTGGATTACGCTTTATAAAAGACATATCTTGCTTCTTTCTAATAAAGGCGCCTTTTTTGAGAACTCCAGGATATGCGTTGGTACTATGTTGATCATCTTGCAACAGATATCAAATATTTTGTTGGTATCCGGATATACGCCAACCCCATATACGTTCCGCATTAATATCTTAAGCGCATTACATATAGATAGCGGAACTACTTTATTATAAAGGCCTTTTCTGAGGAAGAAAATTCTTCTGAGAGGGGTTCTTTTTCTCTTATTTAAACCATCCCAGTGAACCGAACTAACAGGAGGATTATGGATGTAGAAACGCTCACCTTCATATTTTATAAATGTTAATTCATCATGTAAAACAGTGTAATCATTTGGAATGAGTTTCACAATCGTTGATTTCCCGGATCCTGACGGACCTGCAAATATAACTCCTCTATTTTTATAACAAACGCTCGAACAATGTATTGCAATGCTATTATATGATGGGGAAATAAATCTGTAAATCTCCATTAAGGAAAATAGAATAAAATTCGTCATTCTTCTCCCGTTACAAGTTGCAAGAATATATCCTTTCTTAGTCCTTGCGTCAAAAACACACTTGCCATTTAAATTTGATATCTTAACCAAAAACTTGGAATAAGAAGACGTTTTTATATTGCGCTGGATATAAACGTTCTTTTTTTTGGAAGGCTTGCTCTGCTTAATAAAAATAGATATATGTTTTTCCTTATTAAAATTATCAAATTTAAACCCTGCTAAACGTTCTTCTAAACATTGGAATAACTTATGGCTTTTACATGTCAGTGTGCAAGGAATCTGAGCTATTTTTAAACTTAGATTAAATTCCACAAAATCATTAAGCCTTATATTTTAATTTATCTACATGCCGGATAATTTGCCTATCGCCATCAAGGTGAATACCATTGTAAATATTGCGACTGTCTCTATGATACCTAGGACCATCAGATAGTTTCCAAAGCCTTTTCCTGTCTCACCCATTGCATCGCTGGCTGAAGCAGCTGCTAATCCCTGATACCACGCTGAAAAACCTATTGCAGCTCCTGATAAGGCTCCCAGTATCCCAAGCGCCGCTGTATTTTGTACAGTTTTACTGGCTTCCAATAAAGCGTTCATAACTATCATCCCATAAATTGTCTGGGTAAGAGGCGCTCCTACAAACGCCAGGAATATAAACGGCGCGGTTTTATTCTGGGCGAAACATTTCTTCCATGCTCCTATCGCAGCCATACCTGCTACTCCTGCGCCAGCGCCTGAGCCGATAGCTGAAAAGGCAAGCGCCGCGCCTGCTATCCCGATATCTTTAAAATTTGACATATCCATAAATTCTCCTCCCCTATTTTAACCTAAAAGGATTATACTCTGTACCTGACCATTCCATATCCAAATGCCCTGAAAATTCAAGCACATTCAGTCTCACCCCATGAACCAGTATAGACAATATACCCATCGCGAGATTCAGGGTATGTCCCGCAAAAAGCACAAAAGCGCTAAACAAAATGCTTAAAAAACTGGCTGTTCCTATGCTACCTGCTATCTGGTTAAATGCGTTTGCTATTGCCACCCCTGCGAGCCCTACCGCGAATAATCTTATATAGGAGACTATATCCGCAAAACTATTCACGAGTTTCAATAAAAAATCTCCAAGTCCAGCTCCGATACCGGCAAATATGTTTTTCCCGGGACTTGTAAATAAAATAATAAGGGTTGAGCCTCCTATAAAAATCCATTTCCCAATACTTGGAAATTCAAAATTCAATATGAGGGCTTTTGCCAGAAAATACGCGCACCATAAAACCGCTATCCACCCTATATCGCTCAACGCCTTTAAAGACGGCCATTTTCTTAAAATTTTCCAGATATGAGCGAGGCTCAGCTGTACTGCGCCTATTAAAAAACATAAGGCCTGGACATTTGTGTTGTTGGAGAGATATGGGACAAGAGGTTTTATCCATATGTGCGGCCCGAAAAATACGCCTGTCATCAGGCCCCATGCAATAGCGCAGCTACTCAGGACATATGTTAAGAAAAAAATTGATTTATCTTTTATAGCCTTAAACTTTTTCTGCGCTATTAAAGCTATTAGGAAATACGTAAGCCCATAGCCCGCATCGCCTATAAGCATGCCGAAAAATATAGAAAAGAATATTAAAAAATACGGGCTTATATCCAGCTCTCTGTATCCCGGAATAGTGTTTATAATGCTGAATATGGGTTTTATTACTTCCACCCATTTAGGATTTTTTATAAGGGTCGGGGGAAAGTCATTTTCGTCCGGTTCACTTATTAATACGCCCCATTTTTCTTTTGAGGCTGAGCTTTCTATAATGCCTAATTTATTCTCCGGACAATACCCTTTTAAATAAGAAAGTTTTTCAAAATTCCCTGCGCCCTCCCGTATTTCATTAAATTCTATTATAACGCCGAGTTTTTTCTCATATTTTATCAATTCGTTTTTATGCGCGCTGATTTCTAGAAATCTTTTGTTTATCCTGACCAGGTTTTCTTCGCAGTCTTTCTTTTTTAAAAACATCTCTTCCAGGCTTACTTCAGGCAGAGCCAAGGTCTCAAAAGGCAGTTTAATATCCTCTCTGAATATTGCTGCGCAGTAAATAATTTTGCCTTTTTCAAAAATCTTTTCTATTATCACGCCTTTAGGAGCATCTTTGATTTCCCTGGTACTAAGTTTGCAGAGCCTTACCCGTATATTTTTAGTTTCCAGGCCCTCAATTGCCTCAGGGTCAAAATCCCCCCATTCATTCCATATTTCTATATCGCGTTTCAGGATTTGCAATTCTTCTACCAGTGTTTCTTTTTCATCCAGAAGCCCGGCTATCTCATCTATAAGGACATCTTCTTTGTTATCCGAAATAGCCTGATTTTTTATATCATGTAAAACCGCGATAGCTTTTAAAATGTGGTTTAATTTTTCCTTAAGCGCCACGATGTTTTCCCCTAAAGGCGCGTTCTCATGCTCCACATGCAAAAGCCCCAGCCTTCTCACAGATTCAAGCGTGGAATCAATATCCTTTGACTGGGTTATTAAAATTATCTTTTTCATTTTGACTATCATATTAAAACAGCCTCTAAGCTCATTCTTTTTATCTTATTCTTCGCCATCTTGGAACGTCCTACCGCGCCGGCCTGCTGGTCGCCTAGATAAATTCTTATCCGTCTTATATTATCAGCGCACTCCGGGATCTTTACTTTTTCAAAAAGATTTACCCGCTGGTTTGTAACCCTGAGCTCCTCGCTCAGTATACTCAATTGTCCATTCAGTATCTTTTTCTCTTCCAGAAAAGTTACAAACTTCCTTAACTCGATAATCGCGGTATCAACCCATAGCGGCGTTAAAAATAAATCGTATTCAGCCTCTTCGAATTCCATTTTTTCAAATACCTGTATATCCACGCCCGCTATATTAAAACTCGAGGTAGCAATATTTTTAGGCTTTATCCAACCGGCTACATAATCTCCGGGTTCCTCCAGAAGATTTGCCCACTCGCTTATCTCGTTCTCCAGATTATCCAGTTCCTGATTTTTCAGGTTTAATTTTTCGCGAACCCGCTGTATCTCAAGCTGCATCTGCTGTTTCTTTAGCTGCAATATAGGTAGATAGCGCTCGAATCTTTTCAGGCCGTCGCGTTGTCTTTTCAGCTCGCCCTTTGTAAATTTGATTTTCCCCATGTATTATTTCTTCGGCCAGAATTCGCTTGTGAGTTCAGTCTTTATGCTTATTTCTGTCAGTTCGAAATTCTCCGCCAGGATCTGCCATCCAAGGTCCAGGGCTTTTTCCAATGGTATATCCACGGAAATATTCATCATTCTTTCTTCAAACGCCCTGCCATATTTAAGGAGCTTCTTGTCCCATTCGCTCATATGAAAACCCATCGACTGCTTTTCAAGGGCTTCTCTGTAATCGCTAAATAGCTGAATCATCCTGTCCATTATGGCGCGATGGTCTTTCCTGGTTTTGCCGTTAACCAGCTGCTTCAAGCGGCTTAATGAACCGAACGGCTCGATTGATTTATTTCTCAGATAAAACTGGCCTTCTGTAATATATCCAGTATTATCGGGAACAGGGTGGGTCACGTCATCTCCAGGCATCGTGGTGACAGCCAGTATTGTTATGGATCCTGCTGTATCAAAATCAACTGCCTTTTCATAGCGCTTTGCCAGCTGGCTGTATAAATCTCCGGGATATCCTCTATTGGAAGGGATCTGCTCCATGGTAATCGATATTTCTTTCAGGGCGTCACAGAAATTCGTCATGTCGCTCAAAAGTACCAGGACGCGCTTACCTTGCAGCGCAAACTGCTCAGCTACAGCCAAGCTCAGATCAGGCACGAGCAGGCACTCTACGGTAGGGTCCTGGGCTGTGTGCACGAAAAATATCGCCCTGGATAGAGACCCGTTTTTCTCAAGAGTATCTCTAAAGAAAAGATAATCGTCGTACTTAAGCCCCATGCCTCCCAATATTATAATATCCACTTCCGCCTGCATCGCTATGCGTGCTAATAGCTCATTGTATGGCTCTCCTGGCACTGAGAATATCGGAAGTTTCTGAGACTCAACAAGAGAATTAAATATATCTATCATAGGAATGCCGGTGCGTATCATTTTCCTGGGAATAATCCTTTTCGCCGGGTTCACTGAAGGCCCGCCTATCTCAACCATATTTTCCTCTAAGATTGGCCCATTATCTCTGGGAAGGCCTGCGCCGTTAAACAAACGGCCTAGAAGATTTTCCGTAAAAGAAACTCTCATAGGATGCCCCAGGAACCTTATCTTGTCTTCTGTTGAGATGCCGCGGCTTCCTGCGTATATCTGCAGATATACCCTTTCTCCGTCTATCCTTATTACCTGCGCCAGGGATTTTCCTGCTTTTGAAGATATCTCAGCTAGGTCACTGTAACCCACGTCTCTCGCCTCAACAGTAATTACGTTGCCTGCTATCTGAATTATACGATTATAGATTTTTTGCATTTTTCTTTTACCTGGTTTTCTTTTTTATTGAAATCTTCCGTCCGCCATTCGGACGAATTCCATTCAATAAATACCTGCCTAAGGCTTTGAAAGAACTTCCTGGCAGTATTTTTATCTTCAAAACTAAACTCGGATTTTATAATCTCATATAAGACATGAAATACATATTTCTGCCTTTCTTCAATCGTAGCTGCGTCCACTTCGTCAAACGCATTCTGCTGGAGATACACGTCGTCTATAAACTCGCCTTTAAGATAAACTATGAAATCCTGTAAAGACGTGCCTTCTTCTCCTACTACTTTCATCATCTGTTTTACTTCATAGCTTCTCTTCAAAACAGCCTGGGCCGCCTTTATCTCTTTATCTTCTATAAAACTGCTATATTTACTCCAGCTTTCAAGAGGATCTATGGCAGGGTATCTTCTTGCGTCAGACCTTTCTCGCGAAAGCCCGTGGAACGCACCTACTACTTTTAATGTGGCCTGCGTAACAGGCTCCTCAAAATTTCCACCTGCGGGGCTTACTGTGCCGCCTATTGTAACAGAACCTAAACTCCCGCCATGCAATCTCACCAGGCCTGCTCGTTCATAAAATGAGGCTATTCTGTTTTCAAGATATGCGGGAAACGCCTCTTCTCCGGGAATTTCTTCCAATCTTCCGGACATCTCTCTCATTGCCTGCGCCCATCTGGAAGTAGAATCAGCCAAAAGTAATACATTTAACCCCATCTGGCGGTAATACTCCGCGATAGTGACAGCAGTGTAAACGCTTGATTCCCTTGCGCTCACCGGCATCGAGCTGGTATTACATATAATAACAGTCCTCTCTATAAGGCTTTTCTTTGTCCGGGGATCTACAAGATGCGGGAATTCCCTTAATGTCTCCACGACTTCTCCAGCTCTTTCTCCGCACGCCGCTATAATAACTATGTCAATCTCCGCGTGCTTACTGATAAGCTGCTGCAAAACTGTTTTTCCTGAGCCAAAAGGGCCTGGTATGCAATAAGTGCCGCCAAGCGCAACAGGCATAAGTGTATCTATAATCCTTATTTTTGTTGTCAATGGCCTGGATGGTTTTAACTTTTCAGCAAAACACGTAATAGGCACTTTTACAGGCCAGACTTGAGACATGCTGCAGGGGTGAATATTCCCATGTTCATCCTTTAACTCTGCTATTACATGTTGAATATTATACTTACCTTTAATCGCTATCTTTTCTACTTCTACCGCGCCTTTTAAAACAAACGGCGCCATGATCCAGTGTTCAAAAATACCTTCATGCGTAAAGCCTAATTTTTCGCCTGGTTTTAATTTTTGACCAATTTTGGCAACCGGCGTAAATTCCCATTCCTTTTTATTATCCAGGGCTTCTAAGTACAAACCTCTTTTTAAGAAAAATCCTGACTTTTCCGCCAATTGCGGCAAAGGATTTTGAAGACCATCGAATATCTGGCCTAATAGCCCAGGCCCAAGCTCTACCGAGAGGAGCTCTCCTGTAAATTCTACCTTTTCCCCCAGCTTCAAGCCCTTTGTGTCTTCATAAACCTGTAGTTCAGCCTTGTTACCTGTAACGCGTATTACCTCTGATTTAAGCCTCTCATCGTTATGCAATATGAAAGCAACTTCATTCTGCATAACATGGTCATGAAACTCAACCGTTGCCATGTTCCCGTTTAGTCCCGTAAGAACACCTATTCTGGATGCGCTCATATTTTCCCCGCCATTTTTTCTAAAGCCTTCATGCCATCGCCTGAATTAATTATATCCCAACGCTCTAATATCTGAAGCTGGAGGCAATATACCACAAGATATTCTATATCAAAATAATGGCCTGTTTTAATTTCTTCCATCTTCTCCCATCTTATCTTATCCAGATGCAATTCGCCATCCATAGGAGAATCCTGGTTCATTGCCCAATGAGCCAATGGCGCAATAAAAGGGTCGAACCCTGTGCTGCCACGCAGGTATTTGGCCTGGTCTTTTCCCTTTTTATCTGCCCTTATTCTCGCAAGTTCGTTCCTCAGATTTCTATCAAAGGTCTTCCATTCTTTCAATAGAGGCAGTTTATCTTCTACATCTTCCGAAGGCCCTGTAGACGCCCTTTCTAAAATATTTCTGTCTTCTTTGCCCAGCTCAAACCTGCATTTTTCAAGAAAATCCGAATAAGTAAAAGGCGGCTTCATCCCAAACTGAAGCATTGGTAAACTCGCAATTAAATAATAGTAGCTATTTTTCATTTTATTAATTTTGCCAGTTCAGGATTAAGATAAACACATAGTGTTTCCAATAATCCTTCGTCGCTAAAATCAAAATAAGACTTACCCTTGTCAAAACTTATTGAAAACCCTGTGTTTATATTAGCCGAAGGCTTAAATTCCACGCCTGATTTCACTTTGTCTTTTAATTGAGACATAAAGGCGTTTTTTATTTTTTCCAGGTCAACTTTATTTACCAGCGCCCTTACATCGCCTGCTTGGCCGTTTTTCTCAACATATTTATCTATTAAACCTGCCAGTATGCCTGCTATCTCTTCATTGGACAGGGCCTTATTTATTTCGCCTGCTATAATCTTATTCAGCATCTTTCTTATATCTTCTTTTAGACTAAGTATGAGATCTCTAGCTGCCTGCTTTATGCTAAGATTGGCGCTTGTTTTGGTTTTATCAGCCTCTCTATTAGCCTTCTGAATAATTTCATCAGCAAGTTTTCTTGCATCATCCAGAATCTTTCTAGCATCTTGCCTGGCTTTATCCTCTATTACCTTTGCCTTTTCCTCTGCTGACTTTATCCCTTCCTGATTTATTTTTTCAAGAAGCTCTTTTAAATTTTCTGACATCTCTCACCTCTATATATTGTTTTTATTTTGATTTCCGCGTAGTTCCGCCTGACTAAAAACCTATTGCAACTCTTTATACAGCCTCTCTACTTCCTGCGGATTTTTGACCACCACCACAGGGCATGGAGATTCTCTGAATATTCTCTCGCCTTCGCTATAGGATGCCTCTTTCCAGGATAAGACCTCTTTCAGATCTCCTATCACAAGTAAATCAGCCTTTAATTCCTTTGCCTTGTTAGTTACTTCGGTATGAACCTCTCCTCTTAAAATCAAAGATTCAAATTCTACTTTTTTATTTTCCGCAAGGGTTTTAACTCTCTGCATAAAAAACTTGGATTGCTGTTCCATATCTATCTCGTATTCCCTTGCCTCAATCTCTACGAATATCCTGCTTTTTAATAACTCCTGTATGGCTTTTTCGTCTATAACATAAATGGCAGTCAATTTTGCCTGAAGAAGCTTTGCGAGGTAGATTGCATACTTCATAGTAATTATAGAAGCTGGTCCGCCTGCAAGCGGCGTAACGATATTCTTCAATTTCTAATCCTTTCCTTTATGAGCTTCAGCATAGAAAACGCTTCTCTGTCGTATTCGTCAAGCCTGTCGTTTATATACTTTACGCTATCCTCATAAAAAGGCAGGTATATCTTTTCAAGGGCATTTACCTTTCTTATTGTCTTCTGAACCTCTTTAGCAATCCTTATAAGAGCAATCTTTTTTTCCGCAAGCTGAGTTATTAACTTCAGGGCTTCTTTGAATTTGACCATAACTTCATCCACATAAAAACTCACTTCATGAGAGCTATAGTATGGAGGATTTTCTTTTACATTCATAGTTATTATAGGTAAACTCACCCCCATGACCCTTCTTTCAGAAATAGAAAGGCTTGTTTTTATATCTATTGAAAAACTAAGTTCTTCCAGCCTTTTTCTGCCCATTATAACCACTGCCCTATCCACAAGGCCATACGCCTCCTGTAAGGCGGTGTCTACCTTGCGCTGAATCCTATCCACAATATGCACGATAGAGGTCAATTCATTTACGAGAATCCTTCTTTTCTCGTCTAACAGACTATGGCCTTCTCTTGTAAGAGACAATAATTTCTTGGACTTTAAAAGATTTGTCTTTGTGGCGGCTATGTTAATTTTCATGATTTTTTCTTGTAATGTTTTTTAAGATCTTCTTCGCGTATCCTGACAAGTTCTTCTGCCGGGAGAATTGATACTACATCCCACCCCAGATCCAGCCCGTCTTCCAGGGTCCTGCGCTCCATGGGCCCCTGACTCAAGAATTTTTTCTCAAAATCTTCTCCGAATTTTAGGTATAACTTGTCGAGGTTTGAAAGCTCTTCTTCTCCTATGATTGACGCGAGCGCCCTGACATCTTTCACGTGAGCGTAACACGCGAATAACTGTGAAGCCAAAGACGGGTGATCGTCTCTAGTCAGGCCTTTTCCTATATTATCTTTCATGAGCCTTGATAGAGACGGAAGCCCTGCTATAGGAGGATATATCCCTCTATTGTACATCTCTCTCTCGAGAACGATCTGGCCTTCAGTAATGTAACCCGTAAGGTCAGGTATAGGATGCGTGATATCATCGTTAGGCATTGTCAAAATAGGGATCTGCGTTATAGAGCCTTTGATTCCTTTTATCATGCCTGCTCTCTCGTATATGCTCGCTAAATCGCTATAAAGATATCCTGGGTAGCCTTTTCTCGCTGGTATCTCGCCTCTTATCGTGGAAACCTCTCTCAATGCCTCGCAATAATTCGACATGTCTGTCATGATCACAAGGACGTGCATGTTTTTCTTAAACGCCAGGTATTCAGCGCAGGTCAATGCCAATCTGGGGGTTAAAAGCCTTTCTGTTGACGGACTGTCAGCCAGGCTCAGAAATATCGCGACCCTTTCAAGGACTCCTGATTCTTCGAAACTCTTTTGGAAAAATCTTGCCGTATCGTATTTAACGCCCATGGCCACGAAGATGACGCAAAAACTTTCTCCCTTGACCTGCGACTGGCGCGCAATCTGCGTGCCAAGAAGATCGTGCGGCAGGCCGCTTCCTGAGAATATCGGAAGTTTCTGTCCTCTCACGAGCGTATTCATGACGTCTATTGAAGAAATGCCTGTCTCTATAATATTTTCCGGATAATTTCTTGAAACAGGGTTTATCGCCAGACCGTTCACGTTTACCATTTCATCATACACAGGCTTTGGCATGCCGTCCAGAGGATTGCCAAGCCCGTCAAAAACCCTGCCCAGAACTTCTTCAGATACTCCTATTAAAAGAGGTTTTTCTTTAAAATTCACCCTGCAATTTTTTATAGCCAGGCCGCTTGTGCCTCCCAGGACTTCCACGACCGCGAAACCTTTGCCGACCTCAAGCGTAATCCCGAGTCTGGACTTTCCTTCGTCATCGACTATCTCCACAATCTCGTTATATCCTACGTTATGGATATTGCGTATGATAAAAATAGGCCCTGTTATTTCTTCTAATCCGACATATTCTCTTAAATTGTACTCTTTCATTTAGAACTCCAATTCTCCGAGCAAGCGCTCTACTTCAGAAGGAAGCTCTGTCATTTTAGCGAGATCCTCTTCTGATTCTGAATATTTAAACCTCATCCTTATAAGCTCCTGATAAATCTGGTGTTCCTTTATCTCGGCTATGTTTATGCCTTTTTTAATAAGCTCATCGCTTTTTTCGTAAAACTTAACTATGGATTTCAACATCAGAAATTGTTTGCGGCTCGAGGAATACGCGTCGATATTATCAAAAGCGCTCTGCTGCAAAAATGTATTCTTGAACATGGCGCACGTCTCAAGTATCAGCCTCTGCCTGTGGGGCAATATGTCAGGTCCTACAAGTTTGACAACTTGAAGAAGCCTTTGCTCTTTCTGTAAAAGCTCCATTATGGCGTATCTCATAGAAAGCCAGTCTTTATCTATATTCTTATGCCACCAGTTTTTCACGTCGTCCAGATACTCTGAATAGCTGTCTATCCAGCTTATAGAAGGGTAATGCCTTGCATTCGCGAGGTCCCTGTCGAGCGCCCAGAAACAGCGTATAAATCTCTTTGTGTGAGATGTAACAGGCTCTGAAAAATCTCCGCCTGGAGGAGAAACAGAAGCGATAATCGTGATAGAGCTGTTTTCATTATTAAGGGTCTTGAATTTGCCTGCCCTTTCATAGAATTCAGCGAGCCTTGAAGGAAGATACGCTGGAAATCCTTCCTCTAAAGGCATCTCTTCCAGCCTGCCTGAAAGTTCTCTCAAGGCCTCTGCCCATCTTGAAGTAGAGTCTGCCATCAATGCAACATTATAACCCATATCGCGGTAATATTCTGCGAGCGTAATACCCGTATAGATGCTGGCTTCTCTTGCCGCAACAGGCATGTTGGACGTATTTGCTATGAATATGGTCCTTTCCATGATAGGCCTTTTGGTTAGAGGGTCTATAAGTTTAGGGAAATTAAGAAGGATGTCTGTCATTTCATTCCCTCTTTCCCCGCAGCCTACGTATATGACTATATCCGCATTGCTCCATTTGGCAATCTGATGCTGGACAACTGTTTTGCCTGTGCCGAATCCTCCCGGCACGACAACGCATCCGCCCTTCGCAACAGGAAACAGCGTATCAATAACTCTCTGGCCGGTAATAAGAGGCTCATCTACAGGAACCCTTTCTTTGTAAGGCCTGGGGCGTCTAACAGGCCACTTTTGATACATGAAAATCTCTTTTTCAGAATCCTTTTCTATTAATACCGCGATTTTTTCTTCTAAAGAATATTCGCCTCCACTGGCAATCCATTTAATCTTTCCATGGGCATCCGGCGGAACTAAAATCTTGTGTTTTATCAAATGGGTTTCCTGAACTGCTCCTATAACTTCTCCTCGCTTTATATAATCGCCTTCTTTTTTCAAAGGCGCGAAATGCCATTTCTTTTTCCTATCCAGGGCGGTGACGTGAACGCCTCTATTGATATAAAAGCCTTCTTTTTCTTTTAATATTTCAAGCGGGCGTTGTATTCCGTCGTAGATATTTCCCAATAGCCCGGGCCCTAATTCAACGTACAAAGGAAATCCCTGCGTATAAATAAGGTCCCCTGCTTTAAGTGATGTAGTGTCTTCGTAAACCTGGATATACGCCTTGTCGTTTTTTAATCTTACAACCTCTCCGACAAGATGTTCCTGGCCTACCTCCACCATGTCCAGCATCCTTAAGAAAATAACCTCTTCCGCTTCAACAACAGGCCCCGTCACTCTATATACTTTGCCCGCAGTCTTTAACATCTTCTAGAACGCTCCCTTCAATAAATCCATGTATATATCATCATACAGCCTTTTAAACCTGGCAGAAAACGTATTATCGTAAATAAGCCTGGAATCCTTTGATTGCATGATTACGCCTATATCCTTAAAATCGCATCTTTTAAATTGAAGCGCAATGCCTTTTATATTTTTTATAAAATCATCTTTTATGATCTCTTCATCCAGGCCTGAATATAAAACTTCAACTTCTCCCTCGCCTATAACCTTAATGCCTTCCGATATGGCTTTTTCCAGAAACGCTTTATAGCCCTGGTCTTTTCTGAATTCCGCGGCTATCTCTCTTACCTTTTCAAGCGCTGTTTCTATGAATCTGCTTTTTTCTTCCAGAAAAAGTTTTTTCTTTTCAAGATTCAAGGTAGAAAATATTTTCTGTTTCATCTTCTCTATTTCAATATCATTTTTTTTAAGAACTTCTTTCTTTTTATTTTCCGCCTCATGGTTCGCTTCTTCCAGGATTTTGGATTTTTCTTTTCTGGCGCTTGTAAGTATATAATCAGCTTGAGCAGTAGCGTCTTCTATTATCTTTCTGCAGATTTCTCCCGCATCTTCTATCTTTGCCTTTGAATAAAGAGATTTGTCCATCAGACGCTCACTCCTATTATATCCTTCAGATAATCGCCAACGCTTCTCCTATTAGCAGATCCTCCCCTTGAGGGAAGTTCGAGTATGAGAGGCAACTGATTCTTATACATAAGATTATCCAGTTCCTGCCTTAAAAATGACACTGCCTTTTCAGTCACCAGAATCACCCCTGCTTCTTCTGTTGCCAGCGCTACTTTTAAGGCCTCTAGAGCGTCGGAGCGGCTGGAAACTTCTCTAGTCTCTACCCCCGCCAGTCTGAAACCAAGGCCTGATTCCTTATCAGCTATGCAGAAAAACGTCATTAAATTTTCCCCAATATCATTATAGCAATAATCAAGCCGTATATCGCAATACCTTCCGCAAGCCCTACGTATATCAGCGCTTTTCCTGCCATCTCCGGTTTCTCGCTTATCGCGCCTACTGCCGCTGCTCCTACGTGCGCCACCGCAATACCTGCCGCAATCGCGCTAAGGCCGGTTGCGAGCGATGCTGATAAAAATGCCCATCCGACTATTGCCGGATCAGTTGCAGCCTGCTGCGCCTGCGCCCAAGCAGAGCCGCAAAAAGAGATAAATAGAAAAAATATACAAAGCTTTACAACGCGCCACGACCATTTTACAATACGCTCCATACCCACCTCTCTTTCTTATATCTTTACTGGTTTATAGGTTTCCTTGCCCGCCATGAAAAACTTTGAGAAAAACTCGTAATAATTCAGCCTCAAAGACTGTATGGTCACCACAAGGCCTTCTAGAAAAATTATAAGTATATTTCCTAAAATAACAACTAAAAAAGATAGAAACGCGCCGCCCGAGTGGTTCACTATCTTGGAAAGTTCGAATATAGAGATAAACAGGCCTGCGTGAGCCAGCGCGAAAGCCGCTATGCGTATAAAAGATACTGTGTTGGCCAGATAGCTCATTCCCACTTCAAGAATATCTACGGAGCTCTCCATAAGCGATACGAAAATTCCATGTTTTTCTTTCTTTAAAAAAGCCTCTATGAAGGGCTTTAAAAAAAGCAGGGTAAAACCTGCTGATATTACAATAAAATACGCGTTCAAGCCCTGGGTTTTAGCCATAGATATTTTAGTAAAAAGCCCTATGGCTGCCCAGTAAATTACGCCGCCTATAAGCCCTGCCTTATCAAATATGGCCTTCATATAATCCTTGTCCCGCATGGCGTTTATTATATTTATCAATATGCCTATTGTCATAAATACGATCCCGAATACCACGCTTATTTTAAATACCTGCATAATATTCTCTATGGGCTTAATCCATAAAGAATGAACCTCTATGCCAAAAAAACTCCCGTATAAAAATCCGAATATAGCGGAGCTTGCGCCGCAATAAAGCATAAGGCTTGAGGCCTGTTTCGCCTTTTCGTTTTTGCTAATATTTAAAAATATGCCTGCCAGCGCCAGCGCTATTCCATGCCCTATGTCTCCGAACATGGCGCCAAACATCACAAGAAAGCTTATTGCAACGAATATTGTAGGGTCAATTGTTCCATACCGCGGTATGCCGTAAGAATATGTCAATAATGCAAACGGCTTGAAAAATGCGTTATGCTTAAGTTTCACTGGTATCTCTTCCTTTGGTATGTTTACTTCTTCCGCATCTTTTGATTCAATGTAGCATCTTTTGTCTATCTTTTTTATCTCTCTTATGACGCTTTCTTTTTCCTCCTTTGGAACCCAGCCTGAAAAAAGCACTGTTTTATCTGTCATGCACGAATATTTTTTTGCCTCTAATAAAGATTTTTTAAGCCTGACGAGCGAATGTATATTCGATAAATCACTCTGATAAGCCTCTCCTATTTTTTTTACCCCGAGTTTTGCATCCAGCGCCTTCTTTTTTATAGCCTCTATCTCCTGGGACAATTTCTCTTCCACATCCTTTGAAATATTTTCTGTGTGTTTTGGCAACTCCATCTTTTCCCAGGATATATCTTTTAAAACCCTGTCTATAAAAACCCTGTCGCGCCTGATGCCTATAAATAAAGCGGTAACCTTATCGCCTTCTTTCTTAAAAGGATAAAATATATAAGGGATATCCTTTAAGCTTCTTTCCATGACTGAAATATTTTTCTCAACCACCTTCCCTATCGTTACCTCTAAAAAGCTGTACACTGATTCTCTTTTTAAAGAAAAGAGCGGATAGGATTTCAACTGCGAGAATATAGAATTTTTGGTCTCGAGCTCTGAATCCAATTCCTCTTTCTGGGTAAGGAAAGGGCTTATGTTTTCCTCTACATTTGTAAGGATGTTTTTGATATCGTCGTAAGAAAATGCCTTTATGTCCTTGGAAACTATAGGAGAAATGCCAAGTTTCCTTAAATTATCCCTCAATCTTGTGTCCAGCTCATCCCATTGGGCGCATTCTTTGTCTATCTCATAAGGGGACAGTTCTTTTAATTCATCCTCTATGTGGCGTATGTCAACAGGATGAAATATCCCCAGTTTTAAAAGATGATAGGTTATATCCTCTATCTTTTCTTTTAAAACAACTATGCTCAATAATTCCATACTCGATGTTGTCAGCATATATTCAATAGCGAACTTAACTCTTCTTTTTTAAAACCCAGATTCTTGGCGTATAATACAGATACTATATTCTTTGACTCATTTCTTTTTAGCACAACATATCCAAGTATGACCCCTATTGTAAAAGGGTATCCTGAAAGCGTTCTTTTAACTTCTTTTAACAAAACCTCATGAAGGAAATTTTCTATAAGGGGCATGTTTTCTTCTATAAGTTCTCTAATTTTGGCGTACGGGCCAAGCGCTACGCTATCCACAATCTTTGTAAGCCCGTCGGTCGTATAAAGACTCGCGACGTTCTCTCTATTAATCCTCGCTCCGCCAGGAATCACCCATTCCAGAATATCGCCGGCTGCCAGGCTGTAATATTTCCTCATCCTTATGAGCCAGTTTATGTTTTCGGCATCTATCTCTATGCCTATGACCCTTTTGGCTATCTCCTGATCGCGGGGAGAAAGCGATTCCACGCAGGAAAGAATCCTCTGGTAATAATCCATGTCCAGGCTCGCTTCCAGGTAAAATGTAGAACCTCTTTCTTTGAATTTATCCCTGGCATTTAAAATAGGCTTTCTATAAGGAGTATCTTCTAAAAGAATGATTATCTCTTCTATGTTAGGGGCATATATAACCTTTTTATAGTCTATGTTAAAACTTATCTTCCCGTCTAAAAGAAAATCATTGGTGTTAACCGGTGTTTTTTTATTCCATATCCTCAACGCCGTCTTTAACTGTTCAAGTTCGTACTTTTCTATAAAAAGACTCATGAGTTCTTTTTCTGTTTTTCCCGAAGCGGCTCTATATATTTTTCTGTATATATCCAAGTCATTTTTTATGAACCTCTTTTCGATAATCCTGAGATCCGTGATTTCCTTAGGGATGCTTTCTATTGCGTCTTTATGATATGGCGATTCCTTTAATAGCTCCAAGGCATTATAAACATCTTCCGCCTCCAGCATCCTGGAAAATAAATCCGGGCTTATCAGAAATGACATCATGGCTCTTATCTTGGCGTTAATAAAAGAATATGTGGAAAGCTCTCGCATATCTAATCTTTAATTGTTATTATCTGAGAGAAAACCTTTTTGGAAACCTCAGAGATGTCCTTGTCTTTTCTCTCTTTAATGGCAAGGGTTTCTTTTCTGACTTCTTTAAGGACATTTTCTTTTTCAGACATAAATCTTTTTTCTGATTCTTGCTTTTCTTTATAGCTGAAAGCTTCTGCTTCTACGGCTGTCCTGTTTATTATATTCTCTTTCTCTTTTTTAGCGTCTCTTACGATGCGTTCCGCTTCTTCTTTTGCGTCCTGAAGTATCTTACTGGCTCTTTTCTCTTCCTTTAAAATCTTTTCAACCACATCTTTCATGATTTAGCGGCTCCCTGGTTTTTTTATCTTTATGCCCTTCTTGCATAAAGGGCAATCCTCTTGTCTATAGGTGGGAAAGTCCAGCCTAACTAGACTTTTTAATCTTACACCAAAATCCAGGGTTTTTCCACTTCTATCTACTACGCAACCCACTCCTATTATTTTGGCGCCTTTTGACTTCACAACCTCTAAAACTTCATTTGTAGAAAGCCCTGTTGTTATAACGTCTTCAACCACAAGGACTCTGTCTTCTTTTTTCAGATCAAATCCCCGTCTTAAAACCATCTTGCCTTCCACTCGCTCTGTGAATAAAGATTTCACCTTTAGGTTCCTGGCGATTTCATAAGAAACTATTACGCCTCCAAGAGCAGGCGCTATTACACATGTAGGTTTATCATCCTTAAAATAACTCGCTAATTCTCCGCATAATTTCTCAGCTATATCTGGATACTGCAATAATAACGCGCACTGAAAATAATTCCCGCTATGAAGGCCGCTCGAAAGCCTGAAGTGCCCGCTCAAAAGCGCCCCAGTATCTGTAAATAGTTTCAAAATGTCTTTCTCCTGCATTATCTTATCACCTCTTTATATCTAACTTTACAAATTGTGCCAGGCACGAATTGTAAAGTTAGGGAGCGGCTAGACAAAGCTACGCGCAAAAAAATCACTACTGTTATCATGCTAACTCTAATTGCTTAAGTGCCTTAGCTGGATCCTTTGCCTTTGTAACAGGCCTTCCTATTACAATATAATCAGCGCCTCTTTGAAAGGCTTCTTTAGGCGTAGTTACTCTTTTCTGGTCCCCTGTTTCAGATCCTTCAGGCCTAACCCCGGGAGTAACTATTAAAAAATCTTTTCCTGTATTTTTCCTTATCGCAGTTATTTCTTCAGGCGATGCCACCACGCCATCTAAACCAGCCTCTTTAGCCAGCCCTGCCAGATTTAATACCTCTTCTTCTGGAGTTTTAAGTATTCCTATTTTGTTCAAAGCCGTCTTATTAAGACTGGTGAGAACTGTTACTCCTAAAATTTTAGGCCTTGCCATGCCTAGCTTTTCGCTTTCTTCTTCTGCGCCCTCTACTGCCTTCTTCATCATGTCAATCCCGCCTGATGCGTGCACATTGAACATAAATACGCCAAACCTAACAGCTACTTTACTGGCTGCATAAACTGTGTTTGGAATATCATGGAATTTCAGGTCCAGGAAAATATCTTTGTCGTATTTTTTGACAAGTTCGATTGCCTTTACGCCGCAAGAGTAAAATAACTCCATGCCTATCTTAAAAACCTGCGCTTCACTGCTCAGAGCATCCAGAAGCCTCTCTTCTTCCTTCAGCGTATTCACATCCAGCGCTATTATTATCCTATCTTTCATCTTTTTCCCGCTCTCAACAACTTTACACTTTAACAATGTTAGAATGTAAAGTTGTTTAATTTTTTATATTTAGATTGCCTATTATATCTTCTATTTTCTCTATCTTATGCTTCTTTAAATAGCCTTCTATGCCTTTTACTATTTTAATGCAGACGCCTGGCTCTATAAAATTAGCAGTGCCTACCTGGATAGCTACAGCTCCTGCTATCATAAATTCAATAGCGTCATTAGCGTTCATTATACCACCTATACCTATCACAGGGATATTGATATTCTTCGAGACTTCATAAACCATTCTTAAGGCTATTGGTTTTATGCAAGGCCCGCTCAAACCGCCTGTAATATTGCCGAGTTTTGGCTTTCTCGTATCTATGTCTATAGCCATCCCAAAAAACGTATTCACAAGGCTCACTGCATCAGAGCCGGCATTCTCAGCTGCCTTAGCAATCCCAACTATATCCGTCACATTTGGAGAAAGTTTTGTAATAATAGTTTTATCTGTTATCTTTCTCACAGCTTTTACAACTTCATACGTTTCTTTTGTATCCTGCGCTACCAAACCTTCGCACTTAATATTCGGGCACGATATATTTAACTCTATCCCGCTTATGCTTTTTATTTTATCCAGCCTTCTCGCAAGAATAAAAAACTCATCTATATTGTTTCCTGATATGCTAACGATAATGGGCGCGCCTATCTTAGAAAGATACGGCATTTTTTCTTTTAAAAAATTATCTATACCTTCGTTCTGAAGCCCTATTGCATTTAGCATTCCCGCTGAAGTCTCGCATATCCTGGGCATTGGATTGCCCTGTCTCGGGTTTAAAGTAATTGTCTTTGTAATAATCGCGCCTATATGTTTTAAGTTAACTAATTTTTCAAATTCCTTGGCATACCCAAATGTGCCTGAAGCAGCCATGACAGGATTCTTAAGTTTTATCTTGCCTATCTTCACTCCCAACTCCGCCATCTTTCAGTCCTTTCCTATCAAACAACTTTACAAATTAACAATGTCAAAATGTAAAGTTGTTACCATAAAAGTTCATTGGCGTTAAAGATTGGGCCGTCTTTACAGGCAAGTTTATTGCCTGATTTTGTTTTGACAGCACAGCCTAAGCACGCGCCAATGCCGCAGGCCATCTTTTCTTCTAATGACACCTGGCATTCAAATTTTCGCTCCTGGCATATATCCGCAATACATTTAAGCATTTCATGCGGCCCGCAAACATATACAATGGTTTCAAATTTACTTTCTGTAGTTTTTAAAATCTTATGGAATAACTTTGACACAAAACCCTGCGAGCCATAAGTGCCGTCATCAGTAGAAACATAAACCTCAGGCGTGGCCTTTTTGAAATCTTTCTCGCATAAAATCAGATTTTTTGTTTTCGCTCCTATTAATACAATTGTCTTTATCTTCTTTTTCGTTAATTCTTCTGCAAGATATACGAGTGGCGCAGCGCCTATGCCGCCGGCGATTATAATCGCTCTAGGCTCGCCATTCATCGCTCGTGGCAATGTAAAACCATTACCTAAGGGGCCCAAAACATCTATCTTGTCTCCTTCTTTTTTATTTGAAAGAATCTCTGTTCCTCTGCCTACCGTTTCATATAAAATTTCTATATTTCTATTCACCCTGTGTATACTGAACGGCCTTCTTAAAAGCGGCTCAAAAGAATCGCTGCACTTGATTTGCGCAAACTGCCCAGGTTTTGCTGTCCTTGCAATATAAGGCGCATCAAGGGACATCTTATAATATCCAAGCCCTATTCTTCTATTCAATAAAATTCTAGCTTTTATATCTTTCACTTTTAACCTTAACCCTTTAACTTTAAACTAAAATAGGTCTAACTGTTTCTCGCCAACATTATCTTTTTCTTTTAATATCTCTATTGTGCCATACTCTCCATCAAAACCTGGCAATATATTCACATTTCCGTTTCTCACATTTATAATTGCCTTTGCAATTTTTATTGGCAGCTCCCTTAAAAGTTTATCCTCATTAACCTCTGTAAGAACTTCGAGTTCTGTCCCAAGCCGCGGGATTATTGCGCGATATTCTGCATTAACCGCTTTAGAAGCAACTCCAACTCCTACTGTGTCTGCAATTATTTCTGCAAGCGGTATCATTCTTTTAAAAGGAATGCTATTCTCAGGGACAAAACCAGCAGATCTGTCTGCAAGCTCACTAACCCTATTCATAACGCCTATTGTAAGAGATTTTCCGCACGCAGGGCATATATTTTTATTTTTCCTGGTTTCTTCCGGGCTAAATCTTACATTGCAGGCCCTGTGGCCATCGTAATGATATTTCCCTTCTTCAGGGAAAAATTCAATTGTATAAAGAAATTTATTTTTGTCTTTTTTCTTCAATGTATCTATAACCGCTTTATAGCTCATTTCAATATCAAATACATTCGCCTCTCTACCTATCTTCTGCGGGCTGTGAGAATCGGAATTTGATATAAGATTAAACCTGTCCAGCTTGCTCCATTGCCAATTCATGCCCGGGTCTGAAGAAAGCCCTGTTTCCAGGGCATATATATCTTTAGTGTATTCTCCGAAACATTCCTCTATTGAATCAAAACCTGACTTGGAGCCGAAAAGCGAAAACCACGGTGTCCAGATATGGCCTGGCACTAGAAATATATCTTTACTGATGCCGAATAAAAGTTCTGCCAAATCCTTGGCGTCTATACCTATAATAGGCCTTCCGTCGTACGCAATATTCCCATAACCTGAAAGAACAGAGTTTACTTTATCAGCAATATCGAAACTCGGCGCAAAAATAACATTATGGATCTTTCTGACCCTGCCATTTTTAGAATATATGCTGGATATCTCTCCTGTGAGCATAAAATTCACGCTGTTATATTCAAACAAACCATTGCCTGAATCCTTTAATGTGGTTTTTAATTCTTCCAGCCATAGATAGTGCGTAAAATCTCCTGTGCCCAATAAAGATACACCCTTAAGCTTTGCGTATTCCGAAAGCGTTTTTATATTCATGTCAGGGCTTGTGGCGCGGCTATATTTAGAATGTATATGGAAATCAGCTGCAAACTTCATGCCTTATATATAACCTTTCCTTTATAAATAGTATATTCAACTACGCCTTTTAACTTTCTTCCTATAAAAGCTGAATTTTTTGATTTGGACACAAAACCAACTTTATTAACAACCCACTCCTTGTCAGGCGACACGATAGTTATGTCGGCGTCTTTACCAGAACCAAGTGTCCCTTTATTTATATCCAGAATTCTCGCAGGATTAAGAGAAATCTTTTTTACGAGCTCGCTCCATGTTAATAACCCCTTACCTGTCAGTTCAGTAACACTTACTGCAAGCTCTGTTTCTAAGCCTATGCTTCCAAATTCTGCATGTTCAAATTCTATCTCTTTTTCATTTTCAGTATGAGGGGCGTGATCAGAGGCAATAACATCTATGGTCCCGTCTCTTAACCCTTCCTTTATTGCCAGAACATCATCTTTTGTCCTTAAGGGCGGATTAACTTTCATACTTGTATTATAGTCCAAAAGATCCTCTTCATTTAAAGTAAAATAATGCGGGGCAGTTTCGCTAGTTACCTTCACGCCCCTTAATTTTCCTTTTCTTATTATTTCTACCGACTCGCCGGCGCTCACATGAGCAATGTGTACGCTTGCGCCAATTTCTTCTGCAAGCTTTATATCCCTCGCCACCCTTTTATATTCAGATTCTTTTGAAATCCCTCTTAAGCCCATCCTTGTTGATGTAAAACCCCTGTTAACTAAGCCCTTGCCTGAAAGCGATTTATCTTCTGAATGGCATATTACAAGAACCTTTTCTTTTCTTGCCTCTTTAAACGCTTTTAACATTAAATCGTCGCTGTCAACTGATCCGCCATCATCTGAAATTGCGATTATCCCTTCTTTTTTTAATGCGCTAATATCCGCCAATTCTTTACCAGCCCTTCCGATTGTAATTGCCCCGCATATAAATACTCCTACATTTGCCGTCTTTTTAATAATATCGCTCAGCGTCTTGATAACCCCTGCAGAATCAAGGCTTGGTAATGTATTTGGCATGGCGAGAACGCTTGTAACCCCGCCTTTAGCCGCAGCCTTTGTGCCGCTAAAAACAGTTTCTTTATCCTCTCTGCCAGGTTCTCTCAAATGAACATGCATGTCGACAATTCCAGGCATCACAATTTTTCCTACAGCGTCAATAACTGTTTCAGCTTTGGCATCCAAACCAAAGCCTACTTTGGATATTTTCTCGCCTTCTACCAGAATATCCATTACTTCGTCTATTTTATTGCCAGGATCTACTACATGGCCATTTTTAATAAGTAACTTCATTCTTTATATCCTTATCTTTTGCTTGAGAAACCCAGAATAAAACCGCCATCCTGACTGCAATTCCATTCGTAACCTGCTCCAATATTACAGAATTCCCGCCGTCAGCAACCTCGCTCGATATTTCAACCCCTCTATTTATAGGGCCTGGATGCATGACAATAATATCTTTTTTGGCTTTTTTCAATCTCTCTTCTGTGATTCCGAAACTTTTAAAATATCCCAGCTGGCTCGGGAATGCCTTCATATCATCCCGCTCAAACTGCATCCTTAATACATTTACAGCGTCAGCTTCGCTCAGCGCTTCATCTATATTATCCGTAACTTTAACCCCCATCCTCTCTATCCCAGGAGGAATCAGAATCTTTGGCGCGCAAACAGTTACCTTTGCCCCAAATTTGGTCAAACCCCATATATTCGATCGAGCTACCCTGGAATGCGCGATGTCTCCCACTATACTTACATTCAAACCCTCTAACTTACCAGTTTTTTTCCTCAATGTGAACATATCTAAAAGCGCCTGCGTAGGATGTTCATGCCAGCCGTCTCCCGCGTTTATTACGCTTATATTCACATTGCGGGCCAGCATAGTGGCTGCGCCTGAACAATTATGCCTCACCACAATAATATCCGCTTTTAAAGCCTCTATATTTTTGCCGGTATCGTTCAAAGTCTCGCCTTTTCTCACGCTTGAAGACTCTACTGCAATATTTATAACATCAGCTGAGAGCCTTTTGGCAGCCACTTCAAAAGACACTCTGGTCCTTGTAGACGGCTCGTAAAATAGATTTACCACTGTTTTGCCGCGCAGCGCAGGAACCTTCTTGATTTTTCTACCAAGGATTTCCCTGAAAGATTCAGCTGTGTCCAAAAGAAGCTCTATATCTTCTTTTGAAAGATATTCTAACCCCAAAAGATCTTTATGAGCCCACAATGTTCTTTTCTTCTTTGTCATCCTGTATTTCCTCTATAGCAACGTTATCCTCGTTATCTATTTCCTGCAATTTTACCTGCACAAGCTCTTTCTGCGATGTGGGAATATTCTTTCCCACGTAATCAGCTCTTATAGGAAGTTCCCGATGGCCCCTATCAATCAAGACTGCCAATTGTATTGTCCTAGGCCTGCCAAAATCTATAAGAGCGTCCAGGCCACATCTGATAGTTCTGCCTGTGTATAAAACATCGTCCACGAGCACTATATTTTTATTCTCTATATCAAAATCTATCTCTGTATTATGAATCACGGGCTGTTCTGATATAGCGCTTAAATCATCCCTGTAAAAGGTTATATCCAATGCCCCTACGTCTAATTTGGCGCCATAGAGGTTATTTATCACTTTTGCGATGCGCTCTGCAAGGATATATCCTCTTGTCCTTATCCCGATTATAACAAGGCCTTTAACGCCTTTATTATTTTCTATAATCTCGTGGCTTATTCTTGTAATCGAGCGTTCTATCTCTTCCTTTGTAAAAACCTGTTTCAATGGCATATGAACCTCGTTTTAATAATCGCATCGTAGGGGACAGGCATGCCTATCCCCTACAGATTCAAAAAAAATGGACGTATCTTTTTCTGATTACGCCCTTGTATTAAAATAATACTATATATTATATTCACTTTTTTACTCCCTTTTCAGCCTCTCTGTGCTGATTTAAAGGTATCTACTAAAATTGATTATATCATTTATTTACCCCGTGTCAAGATTTTTTCGTACTTGAAAAAATCACATACTCTTCCGATAGGCCAAGATAATCATTTATATGGTTTGAATCAAATCTGAAGTTTTTATGCCTTCGATACTAATTTACCGTTCACATACTTATGCACTATACTTGTAATCAGTGTCTGATATAGAATACCCTCATCTACGGCTTTAGTTTGAATACCAATAAAATCCTGCTTGGACATACGGATACTAATCCTCTGATCTTTTTTCAAGGCATTTCTGGCATATTCAGCATATTTTTTGATCTCAGCCGCCATATTTTTAACTGGTTTCCACTCTCCTCTTTCAATAGATGATGATAACTCTTGTTCTTCTTTATCAAGTTGATAATTGCGCATCTTAATCGCCTCCCTGTCTTAAATATTCCTTGGCCAGCTTACGGCTAGGAATAATAGTTTTAAGAAATAAATCATTTCCCGCCTTAACAAATGGAACATAATAAACGTAATTGTTTAACCCCACAACAAAGGCCCTCTGGCCCTTGTATTTTTTACTGGGATTTTGGATAATAGCCAATACCTGCTGATTTTCAATACAAACCAATATCTCTTCAAATGAAATATCTCGTTCAGTTTTTAACTTTTGATTTTTTGCTGGATCCCAGTAAATGTTTCCCATAAAATAAGTATACACTATTATGTGCTAAATGTCAATACATTTAGCACGAAAATAGACCACAACTTTCTGACGAGATTAATCTCATAAAGTTTAACTATATGCAAGACTAAATTTATATGGTGGTAATTGGTGAGTCAGCGGAGGTACCGCCAATATTCTTCAAGATGGCCGCTCGAACAATATTGGCCCCTGTTTTTGTTCCTTCCTTATATATCGTCCCTACAAACTGCTTCTAATTGCAGTACCTATCCCACTATGGCCTGATAATTCTCCAGAAATTAAACCTTTCTCTCTTAATATATAGTCTCTAATAATACCTGATGCCTGGTCATAGACCCTATTAAAATCTCCTTCTTCTTTTGCAATAGCTCGCGCAACTGCAATTGCATTGACCGCAATAAGAAGGCCTGTTCCATTGTATATTGCGGCGCCATGTTCACTTGACTTTGTTAAGAAAGCATTTACAGGTTCAGGCCTATAATTTAGATCGACTGCTATAGTGCCTTTTTTCATAGCTGCGTGAAGACTATCTGAGAGAGGCGATTCAGATGGATCCTTCTTGCCAACGCCAGTAGTATTAACCACAATATCAGATCTCTCAAGAGTCCTATATAGTAAAGCCTGATCATCAGGTGTAACAGCATAGAAATTAATATCAGCATCAGGAAATTTCTGTTTCAAGCGAGCTGCAACTGCTCTTCCTCTTTCTACATCAAGATCTGTAATAGAAATAGAACTAGCTCCCTGTTCCAACATACTAAAAGCTATTGCGCTTCCAGTTGCGCCAGCCCCTCCTAAAATAGTTACCCTCTTATTTTGTAGTAAACCAACCTCGCTTTCATACCATCTTACCCATGCATTTCCACCTTCATTGCCTCCTAAGATACCACCTTCGCCATCTTTATACACAAAGTCAAAACCAGTTCCTTCTGCTCCACCTGTTCTTTGAATTTTAGAAAGATGCTCTGCAACTAAATATTTGAATGATTCGCCAGTATCAAAACCTACAAACTTATTACTGGATAAAAACATTGCCATAACCTCTTTCCAGCCTGCCAAATCATCTCCAGCAACCTCATATGGAAGATACACAATGTTCAATCCAAGCTCCTTAAACACACTGTTGAAAAGCTCATGAGTCGTAGATCCTCCTGGTTTGCCTATATCTAAGCCTTTTCCAATATGTAACATAAATTTCGTATCTGAGTTAAGGCGATCAGCATAACCAAGCCTACGAGCTGTGACTACCAAATCCTCTTCAAATGCTCGCACAGTAGTTATTAATGCCTGTTCGCTTTCTTTTTTATTACCAATCGGCACAGTCGCTCCAAGCAAAAGTTCTCTCTCAGTTACTTTTTCTTTTCCAATCATTGCTTCTTTAGTCATTGCGAGAAGAGCTTCCAAATCGACAATCGAAGCAACCTCTTTTTCAAAATTTACATCCTCTAAAACCTTATTAATTGCCTCTGCAACAACGCCTGCCCCCTGAGCAAGGTCTCTAGCTGCAGCCATATTTATATTTATTCCTTGTTCTCCAGCATTTACCATAAAGGTCATGAGCCCTTTAAGCATATCTCTCAGGAATTCGTTTCCCTCGCTAGCGATCATTTCGTTTAAAACTTCAATAGCGCTAGAAGCATCGCCATTTCCAAGATTTTTAACTAAATAATCGTATAAAATCTGATACTTCGGAGCTTCGTAAGCGAGCTGTAATTCTGCTAATTTCCTTGCAAACTCTGCATCATCTGGATTGGCTTTATATTGCTGCATCAGAAAGGCCAATGGAAGTAGTTTGTTATACTCCCATTCTGTAAAATGCCCATATTCTTTACGCAACAACGCCTGTAATATTATTTTATATCTTTCATCAGCCGCCATCTTAGGAAGGTTTTCTACTAACAATGGGTGAAGCTCTAATCTTCTCTCCTCAATCTCTCCCTTGTCATGGTCCAAGCCAAATCTCACTCCTATTACTGGGTCACCAGGTTTGCCTTCTAAGGTCTCACCAGTGTCTATCATTTCCCCCATGCCAGCTAAATCTTTCTGATCCTTAAGTATCCCCTTAAGATCCTCTTTAAAATCTTGCGCGTTCCTATGTTGTATACCAGGGGATCTCCAGTCCTGATTCGAAGCCTCTTCTCTTAAAACCCTCTCGTATTCTTTCGCAGTTCGAGAAAGATCTGCTTTGAGATAGTCATTGGCATCTGACTCGCTTATTGTCACATAGCCTGAAAGCTCCGATGCGCCGAAACCAATGCCTGTCTCAGTTCCCGGGTAAAAACTAAAAATCTTCCATTTTTCTGTTCTCGGGCAAAGCAATACTCTATGATTGCCATCTGCATCAACAACAAAAACACGGTTATAAGGCATGTTTTTACCTACCATGTCTTCTAAATCTATCCTTTCTCGTTCTGAAATCCCGACAATATCCTTGGATGCAAATGACCTAGTATTGACAGGCCACCCAGAGAGATAACCTGTTGTCACTGACACAGATGTATCAGATACAGCATCTTCAACAACATTTACACTGCCTCTTTCTATATTGCTCCATATAGGAGATCTACCTTTCTTAAATTGCGAGTGGAAATGGTACCTGCTGGCTCCAGACTCTGCGCTATTGTCAAAACCTTCCCATTCTGGGCCAAGTCTCTCCATGAAAAAATGTGTTGCTTCTAACAAATTAGCATTATTTCCAACCAGGCATTGAGAATAATTCTTTTTACTAACCAGCAAGATATGATCTTCTGCATAAGGATTGATATTGGCAATTACATAATATTCCTCTCCGTCCAACTCCACAATAAAAAGTATTTGATGGGAAAGCTTGGTGCATAAAATACAATCTTCTGTGCTTTCAGTGCCATGGAGACCTCTTACGTCTTTAGGCGCCTCAGGTAATACTGGTAAATCGCTGCTTACTGCTAAAACTTTTTCTTCTGCCCTAGCTTTTCTTACATATTCCAATCTAGGAAGTACAGCTATCAATTCTGCGCTGGCGCCATTTGAAAGCTCGAAAGGCGTCCTCTCTATCTTAAGCTCATAGTTAATAACTGGCGTGCCATCTATCCATCTGGCATTCTTAACCCTTTCTAAACCTTCTTCGATCTTCTCAGCAAGCGACATGTCATCTCTTAAATTATATCTGTCGATCGGCAGGATAGACTCTATGAGACTGTAAAGAGTGTAATATTCTTCCTCGGGTAGCTTATTATTTACTGCTTGAATATTAGCTGCTTCTCTTACTGAAAAATAAGACAACTCCTCTGGCAGATTATCTGCCAGGCTAATCAGCGTATCGTGTAAATATGACGATACAGGACCAGAGCCTGCGAAATCAATAAATGCCTGCTTAACTACTGTCGGTTTCCCTTTAAAACTTGCTTCCATCTTAATCATTATTTCTTGACGCATTTTTGCTTCTAACTCTATATCCATAAATGTATTCCAGTCAATTTCTCTAAGCTCCTGCAAGGTATAGCGCTCTCCAACTGTTTTTGCTACTTTATCTCCTTTGGCCTTACTCTTTGGATCATAACCAATAGGCACTTCTATCCGTACATGACCTGAAGGAAAATCCTCATCCTGTAACCCCTCATGGAATACATCTGCTATTATTGCCTCAGTAGCTTTTATTTCTTTATCCCAAATAACCTTGTGCACTATGCTTTTTTCTGCCTGTAACTTCATGGCCGTTGTGTCAACAATATAACTGTACTCAGCTTTTATTAATCCTACTGTATTATGTACAACACTATTCACAATACTGCTTCCTGGCCAGAGTATTGTGTGGCCACTCACTATAGCATTCTTAATATACACTCCCTCCACTGTAGTGCCTTCACGGACTTCGTCAGCTGTAAGCACCACCTCGCGCCCTGTTGGCGTCTGGAAACGAACCAATGCGCCTTTTTCTAATCCAAGGCCATGCATCATCCTTAATTCTTCTGCTCGCAATTTTTCTGTTAGAACTGCTTTTCTATGGTTAAGCTCTCCTGAACTTTCAACAGTTGCAATCTCTCCACTTAGGTCTGCTAACAGGTCTAATCGTTCATTCAAAATGTCACGCGCCCCACGGAATGTCACCCATTGCGCGCCCTCTCCTAAGTCAATTGACCCTACCACTGGAGCTCCTTCTTTAGGAAAGATTCTAGGATTATCCCTATTGAGTAAATAGTACTCTATTACCTCATAGCCAAATTCTCCGAGCTCTCCATCTACAGCCTTTGCCCCAAGTTTCTCTCTTATATGAAGAGGAAGTTTTGAGCCAAGCTTTATTGCATGCTGTCGTAATATATCTTGTCTATTCTCTTGTGGCAAGTTGCGAAACTCATTCTCTATATCTAATCCCTTTAATCCTTCAATTAAAGCTACAAGTGGCTGGACAAAATGTGGGTCAAAGTCGCGTGCTTTGCCTTCCTTTTCAAGATCGCTTCCTTTTTCTACCTCTTTAAAAACACCTCTCATCTTCCAGTACTCTAATAAACTAAACCACATCTCATTATCTATTGAAAACGACCCAAAGTCATATGCTACTGTGCCTTCGTGTGATAATAGAGTCTCAAGTTGTGCCAATTTTGCCTTGGCCTCTTCAAGGTTCTTTTCTAATCCTAACTTTACCAAAAGCATTGCAGGGTCTTCTCCGTCTCTATTCAATACCTTTGGCAATTGGTCAATACGCACATAACGTACATTGTCTCCTATCTTTATAGGTTTGGCAAATCTCTTGTTACCATAAAAGTCTACAATCGCTCCGTCATTAGTCACTGCTGCTGTTCCAAAGTCGTGTATTTCTTTAGGATTTATATCGCTTCGGTTCATCGCCACAAGGAATTTTGTAAATGGCGCATCTGTCCGCTTTAATGCATTGTGTGGAACTGTCCCAGCTATCATTTGGCTTGTCCAGAAAACATCCACCCTTGTGCCTGGATTTGTAGTGGCAAAATGACTGCTATTAAGCACAACATCATTTATTAATTCTGTATCCATGAGGTCTCCGCTTCGCGTCTTAATGCTCCCAGCCATCTTTTGTCTGCCACGAGCATTCCCAAGCCCTTGAGTCAGTGGACTGAACCGCGATGCCATCCCAGCATCCGCAAACATACCTATTTTAACTTTACCATCACGCACTTCTGCGCGTAGTTCTCCAAGACCTCTTCTATCATATAATTGTTCTGCCTGTCGCCACATCTCGCCAACACCAATTACTTGCCCAGCTGTTGTAGCTGTCCCAATCGCAACTGATAAAACTATGACATCTCTGTCATTTACCGTCTTTACTCCTTTAAAGAGCTGATTAAAGGACCTTTGCTTATATTCTGCTTCATCTTCTGTAGATGAGCCGATAATATAGACATCATAACCAGCAAATGGTTTGTCAGGATCTAAGAGAGAATGCATTAACTCAATGTTCCTGCGGCGAGTAGCAACTTTCTGGGTAAATACGGAGAGTTTTTGTTTGATGGAAAACGCTGTATGGCGGGCAGCTATTTCACGAACAATGAATCCAATGGTATGATACCATAACCAACTAAAGATAGTCTGTAGTGTCAGTGGAGGCGCATGCGATGGATCTGCTCTCCAATGCGATAGTTCTTCTGCCACAACTGAGATATCTACTGCATACGCTGGGTGAATTATAATTTCATTACCACGCCGTACGCCCGCCTGGAATAGGCCTAACTCATCTTTTGATGTTGCTAGCCGAACTTTGTTATTAGAATCATTGCTCCATTCTGTCTTTAATGCGCTATCTGAATTAAGTACAGCTTGAACTGTCTCTTCTAAAACTTCATCTGCCCCTTCTATCTCTACTACCTTCTTGCGCTTCCATATCTTTGCCGCCTCTACAATGCCCCACACTATAACTCCAACTCCAAAGCCTAATGTACCAATCCAACCTATATTAAACACTATATCTATTAACATAGGCAACTCTCCTGCTACTCCCTCTAAATACACCTTCATCCCGACTGCCATGCCTGACAATACTAGCAGTAATGCCCCTAATCGCGCCTGAAATGCTGGTGAATGTGGCTGGACAGATGGAGGAGGCGCGGAGGAGGTTGTCCGCATGAACTGGTTGTTTCGTCGCACGCGTAATAGTGTCCATGCGCCAAGCGCCAAGAGTCCTAAACTCACCAATAAAATAGCACCCCAGTGAGGCTGAGAGATAAGTTGCGTGGCAGGATAACCAAGTTGTCGATAGCCCTCCATAGCGCTACTCGCGCCGTTATAGAGATCATTTGAATACCTTGTTTGTCGATAGGCCTCATATACCAACGTAGAAATGACCAATACTGGAATTAATAAAATCGAATACATAAGAGTAACCTGCTGCCAAATAAAAAACCACATCTTCTTCAATGCAGGCATACCCGGTTGAACTCCGCGCGAAGTTGTCCTTGCCCAGAATGAATCAAGGCCTCCTAGATGTTGTCGTAGTGTCAAAATAGCCGAAGGGATCATCGATAGATAGTATAATGGCATAAGAAACGAAAGAAGCAAAAGATGAATACGCATATAGCGCAATGGCCCCACTTTCGCAATACCAAATAATAACCTGCCTTCACGAACTGTTCTAATTTTATTTTCGATGAATGCCACAAGTGCTTTGTTATCTTTGGCGCGCGCTTTTTTAAGTTCGTTTTCCAGATTCTTGATTGCCTTCTCAACAAGCGTTTCATCATCAGGATTTGAGCCAATGCGACTGCTGTATATCGCCAGTAATATCACAAAGATAGACGGAACAAGCAATAGTACAAAACCTGTCATCGTATCTGGGATAAACCAGAATAACTCAGGGATAAGTGTATTTATCAAATCCGTGCCAGGTATTGATAGCTTTGTGAGAATTGGAGAATAATAAGAAACCCCATACAAAATGGTCGATAAGAAAAAAAAGGTTGTCATGAACGCTGATGGAGTCCCTGAGATGATAGTGAAAATATGATAGAAATTAAAAACTCCTCCATACTGACTAAGGAGATTTTCTCGATCTTCGAGTTTGAGCTTACCTGTCCTAAAGGCATATTGATAGTACACCCATCCAATGAATCGTCCTACTAATGCTCCGACCACAAATCCAACTACCGCCCCTGCGATACCTAAAGGGATGTATTCACGAGAAGCAAATAAGGCCCCAAATATTCCCATCCCAATAAATGAACCTATATACATGCCAAAATCAGCAGGATATTTTAGAAGTTTAGCAAACGGTGCCATAGAAATCCATCGCGAACGCTGATAGACCCACGGGGAGTTCCACGGCGGAGAAATTTCTGGTAATCCGCCCTCATAAGTTTCGCTGGCAAATTCGTCAAACATTTGCACTCTAAGGCCCCAACGTCGCAGTTTAGAACCTAAATCAGCATCTTCAATTACATCATATTGGTCATGAGAAAACATCGGACGGAGATTATTGAACTGGGACAATACAAGCTTAGTATTGCGCACGCTATGCTCACTTATGGGTAATTCAGATACTTTTTCTCTAATAGACAAAAGCGCTGTTTGCAATTCTCCTCGTTTAGTGCCTTTTTCTCGAAAATGTTTTGCAAGAAAGTTGTTAGTGGTTCCATCAATAGGGAATGGAGAATTCTTGTTAATTAAGTGGTTTTCTACAAAATTTGACCTCGGCCTGAGCATCTGAATTAACCATTGCGCAGTCGCAAATCCAATAGGAGAAGCAATAAAAAATCCAATTATTATCCATACAACGCCCAATGGAGCCATCAACCAACCAATAAGCACGCCAAACATTAACCCAAATGGAAAACTTATTTCAGCTCGATGCGAGACTAATCCCCGCTTGATAAGAGACCATGATCTGTAGTCCATAGGATAAACAGATGACATTGCATCTGTTCCCTCATAAGGCATCAGAGACAATATACCTTGGAGAATCGCTGGAATACTTTGTGCCTCAAACTCGCTCTGTACGAAGGTAGCTTCGTCAGGATAGATATCATTAAAACTCTGCCTTATCTGATCTATGCTTGAATTACCACTATAACCTGACAAAAGTTTAGTATAATCGCGATATTGTTCAGCAAGATGGCGCGGAAGATCAAATTGGATCCCTGCGCGAATTGCTTCTTTATACAATTCAGGGTTTTCTTTTCTGATATGGTCTGGCCGTAGCCGATCATAATCAACAACTCCTGACTCAGTCTGCATATACTGCCATAACATACCTATAAGCTTCATGCGACGCTGAAAAGTAATTGAAACAATCCACGGCTGTGTAACATTTGGATCGTCCTCTATATCAAAAATTTCATAGATATCAACAACATCATCACCCTTCAAATTATGGTCTGCAAATGCATCCATAGCATTAGTAGCTGTTGTCTTCGTATTCGGCTTTTCTGCAAGTCCAGGCTGATTACTACCCAAGCCCTCGCTAATGACACCTGGCGTTGTATATACATGCAGGTTGCTAGGGGCCCTTCCTTCACGTACTCTCTTAGCCCATTCAGCTGCAATTTTAGCTTCTGGATCTCCAGCTACTGGTAAGGCCATCATGTGTGGATATTGATTCTTTGGTTCTCTTTGCCCAGATGAATTTATATTATCTACTGCTCCGTCAATTACTTCTAATTCAGTATATGCTGGCTTTATGATTCCAATATTCAGAAATAGTTTTTTATATTTTTTAAGATATTCAATATCTTCTGGAGTCAACGTAGAAAGTATATCCCTATTAAATATTCCTGTCCTAGTTGTTGAATCATGTGTTATCCCAGCCTGAACCAATCGTTCCATCGTAAGTGAAGGCATAGCATCTAGCAGGTCTTTTCTTGGTAAGATTGTAAAATACACCAAAAAGTAAATATCAGTTTCTATCTTCAGGCGATTTAGCGCCTTTTCACTCGGCAATGAGATCTTGGAATCTTGCCATTGGAGTCTTGCAATTCGCTCATCATCATTGAGCTTATCAAGAATCATTAGTTCTGTATCTTCAATATTTATCTGTCCCAAACGCTCTCGCACCATAGCCCATGGGATCCCTCTTATGATATCATCCCACACAACACGCGCTCTGCCTCCAGGCTGCCCAGAAATTCGTTTGGCATAATCAGGAACTAAGCCACTTACAAATAAGTAGATCTTCTGAAGTAATGTGAGAAATAAATAACCATAAGACAACACACCTGCAAATCTCATCAGGAAGAACGGTCCTGATATTAATTCACCACTCAGTGGTTTTACCCCAATGTCAAACAATCCTATGCCTATAGACAAACTCAGAAGTATAGAGAATATAGCTACAGTTACTAATAATCCTCCTAATCTATCTCGGATTGGCTGTAGCGCTGTATTATCTCCGAGGAACTTGTTAACTCGAACTCTCCTTTTCACTACCTCAGTTCTATCATTATGAGCTTTATCAAACGCTCTATCCATAGAAAGTCCTTCGCGGTAGTGTTTGACCTCAGCGTAGTAAAGAACACGCTTTATCTCTAATAATGTACGCTTCACATCCAAGAGTATGGGTTCTATATCTCCCCCATCTAGCGTTTCGTGCACAACAGTATTCTCATTGAGCCTGCTGCTAGATGGTAAGACGCCTGTCCATTTTGGCGCATCCGCTTCGACGAAAGCATCGCTAACAATTCGCAACGAACCGCTCATATTTCCCGCACGCTCCAGAAGATTTCTCTTCCAGATATAGAACGTTCGCATCTTACTCGTCTTACTGTTTTGTACGCGCTGAATTTCCTGCAGAACAGCCTCAGCTTCCAACCTAGCCATTTCAAGTGTCTGTATGAGATTTTTAAATACTACTTCATTCCGTGGATATCTACCTGGTTCAGGAAACACTGGCTCGCTAGGCACTCTATCAATGATTTGTATCGGAAGACTCTTAAAACGTGGGTCTGCAATGATGCTGTCAACAATATCAATAATGACCTGGGCGGTGTAGGCTTGTTTTTGCGCTGCAGTCCATCCTTGTGTTTTATCATTCTTGACTGAGTTGTCAAGGATAGGGCGAATCTGTTTTGTGGCTTTATCGATTTTCGCTTGAAACTCTCCTAGTATAACATGTAGCATCTCGAGATCCGTATCATCATGAAGCAATGCTGACTCTGACTCTATTGGCGTAGCAGATGTTTCTGATAGCAATGCTGGTTCATTATCCTCTCGTGAACGATTAAGTCTTCGAGCCTTCAGCTTCTTGAAAAGTCTAATTAAAACCACAATGATTGCGGTCGATATTAACGCCTTTAACACTGCCAGTCCCATTGAAATAAAGAAACCAGATATTCCATTTACATTGCCCATAATACCATAGATATCTTTATGTTGGCTAAACACTGGTTTATCAGGTGTTAAACTTCCCGTAATCCTTCCTTCGTTCTCGCTCAACCACGCTTGGTAATGAACAGCATCATCTTCAAGTTCATATAACCATACAAAACCTCCTTTGTATCCATTCTGGTATGCCATATTAAGCCAAGTAGGCGCTCCGTGTGGATCCAACTCACCAACGATCACTGGTAAATCTAAATTCAATGAGTCAACAGGAACATTTAAATCAGGATACTCAGGCCTATTGTAGTAATGAAATTGATAGATATCTAATCCGACATCTTTCCAGTATTCTACAAGGGTCTGACGGTTCAATGCGCCAAGAGTAACTTTTGATCCGGGAGCAGCCTCGTGAATGATTCGATTGAGTTCTGTAATAAAGGAGATGAGTTTTCCGCTAGGTATTTTATTTGGCGCCACAGCTTCGGCTAATTCAGGCTCATTCATTCCTTCCCATGCATAAATAGTAGGATCATTGCCATATCGCTTAAGAAAAGGAATAATGGCATTTTCAAAAAAGGCCCTTTGATGAACTGGATCTGTGATAAATTCAGGATGCTCGCCAATTTTCATGCCTCCCTCGCTGGATGCGCCATCAGCCATCAGATAATCATTTATAACAGGGATTAATTTGATATTATGTGCGCGAGCTACTTCCATCAGAACATCCATATCTTGATACACATAATCATCAAACCCAGTAACTAACCCTTGTTCGTCATACACTAATCCTCCCCGGAAATCACCAAAGAGAAAAACTCTGACGTTTTTGATATTGTTTGCTTCTAAATAATCAAAGGCATACTCAAGCGCCAAGCGTCCATCATTGGAACTAAAACCATCATGAACACCAATGCCATTAGGATTATTCTGCCATATCCCTAAACCATGGCCATACCAACTATACCCTGCAATCGTAAATGGCAGATTTGCGCCAGAATTAGCCACAAATTCGCTTAAATCATAAGGAGACTCTTCTGTTGGATATACAAAGTTCACCTGCTCTTCATATATTGCTCTATAGGCTGCAGTCTTGGCAAGCACAAGAGTTTTTTGTTCAATCAACTCTTGTTGAACTCGCGCCCAGGATTCTAATGCAATTAAATATTTACTTCTGGCTACACTCAAGGCAACAGTGTCATTAGTCAACTGTTTTCGGGCCTCAATCGCTCTAATGACAGACTCCATAATCTTATCCTGATGATTTCCTTTGGTATAGGCAATCAATGCCTCTTGCGCTGCATCAAGAACTCTTTTAGCCTCAATAATCTTCTGTGGATCTGTATATTGTAGATCAGCGTAATTACCAGCTTGGAGGTTGTTATACTCACTAGTTTTTGCTTGAGCAAAGGCGTCTCGTACCTGCGTCTTTACTGCAACAATATCCGCGTCCAGTTGTGCGCGTTTATCAAAATTCATCGCTGCTGGATTAATCCCGCCACCCCATAATCTCCACCACGCATCATATTTCTCAGTAACTGCTGAAATGCCCTTGCTTTCTGCTGCATTTCTCTCTGATTGAATATTAGTCTCTATGGACTGCACGCCATTCGCCAGTGCCATGTCTAGTTCTATCTGCGCGTTTGTCATGTTAGACCACAAAACCAGTAGTTCTGGATCATTAAGATTTACCAGCTCTGCTTCTATATCGCTTTCTAGAGAAACAACAACAGCCTTATCTGCCTCTACAGTCTGACTAAGCCTTTCGAAATTACCTAAGGCAATGTCTACAGACTTCTTTAAATCCGAAATGGTCTTCTCTAAGTTTAGATATTTCTGAATATCCTGTGAGATCCAACTTATTAGATTTTCAGGAACATCGCGAAATTGTGATTTTAATGCCTGAACTAAACTACTTAAAACCCCCTCTTCTCTCTCGTTAATATCACTGATAACTATGGTTCGTTTATTAATCTCAACTCTTTTATCTTGCAATGCCAAATTGAGTTGGTCAAGATTCTCTTGAGCAAGAGCCCGTTGGTGTACCAAATTATTATAATAATTATTCAAAGCAGGGTCTGGCGTCCCAATAGCTAAATAGGGCTTTAGTTGTCCAATCTGCAAATCCAAAGAAACAGTCCACATAGCTACTGCATCTCGCTTAGAAATAATTTCCTGGTAATCCTTATTTAGCTGCTGCAACCAGACCTGGGATTCAAACGCCTTGCTGTCTAATGAAGGTTCCTGTTGCCCTTGACCTTCGAACAGTGGCGCGGCCAATTGTCCAGTTGTACCGCCTACTGCTTGCCCTTGACCTTCGAACAGTGGCACTAGCGAGGCCAATTGTCTAGTTGTACCACTTCCTGTTCCGATATTAATATCATGAGCAGGATCGCCTGTCATGTATTCAGGATTCATAAACGCGCCTACCCATTGTTTAGTTGTACCGCTGCTCGTTACAAATACCTCTTTCGATCCTGCGCGAGAAATATAGGTAATCATAGGATCATTGCGATTACTTGCCGCATTAGCATAAAACTTATACTCATAACTAAAAGGTACTAAGACAGGGATATAATTTGTACCAAAGACAAGAAAACGGCCATTCGACAAGGTAAAATACTCATAACTAACTGTCTGGATTCCTTTAATATCGTTCGTTGGGATCCCGGTAACTTGTTCAAGGGAAACTTGTTCTTCGCTGAACTGACCTAGCCACTCTTCCCTTGCCCATAGCTCATTTCCATATGTCACGTAAATTGTTCTCAAATCGCTCCCAATCTGAAATACTTCTTTGATTATCTTATAACTGACAATATTTTTCCCTAAACCATCCTGAACTACGTAGGTTAGCGTAGTTAATTGCGCAACCCCATTGATATATGGAGTTATCCGGATGAGCACAACACGACTACCATCCTCATGTACTACTTTGAGTTCGTAAGCATATGTCTCAATAATGTTAGCCGGATTATTCAACTCTGCCAGAGCTCCGGCATCGGTAATAGCCATGCCATGAGGAAGGGCTATCTTACGAGCCGCATCTTCTGCGTTTTTTGGCGTAACAAGCCAGTTACCGTCTAAGTCATGGACAAATGTTGTTCCTTTTTCATCACGATAGATCGTCCTCTTATCGACGCCCTCTTTGCCCCATGTGGCTTTTGGGCCTGCTGTTACTTCAATGCTTACCAAACCTTCACTGCCAACTCTTACTGAAGAAGCATATTTTTCTACAATATTGCCTAAATCCTTCAGCTGGTCTAAAGCACCTGCATCTGTTATTTTTATAGTCAGCGCTACTTTATGGGTTGCCTCAACTGCGTTTTTTGGCGTAACGAGCCAGTTGCCATTTATATCATGCGTATATATGGTTTCTGCAACAGGATCTAAGTAGTATTCGGCAGTATTTGTTGTTCCTTTCAAAGTTTTGGTAACCAGCACAAACCCAGAATTTGTAATGTCTCCATAAGTAAGTTCATAGATCTCTACGCCCGAATTTCCTGCAGCTATAAGCGCATTCTTGATATTAGTAATCTCGCTTATTGCTTTCTCTAAATCAGTCGCAGTTGCGCCAAATATCGTTGTAAGCTGCGTATCAGTAAAATGATATTCCTTTGAAGCAAATAATGTTCCTTTAGGCGTCACATATAAGATATTGCCTTTAACGAAATACGTTGTCTCTGTTACAGGATCAAGGAAATACCTGGTTACCTCAACTTTAGTGCTTGCATCTGTAACAATTACTCTTAAAAGCTCTCCATCTGTTGGTTTATAATCCAAGCTGTATACAGCGACAAACAGCCCATCTCGTAAGAATTTAGCTATATTCGTAATTTTTGACGGATCAATATCGCCCGCAAACTGATACTCTCTGAAAGGACGAAGGCTGTGATGCGTCTTAGAATTGGTAAGGTATATATGCGTAACACCCAAATCATCTAATTCAAATGTATAAGAAGTGCCGGTGGCATCCTGATAATTTGTAACAGGGGTATAACCAGTATATCCTATACCTTCTACATACGGCAGAATAATATCTTTACCAGTAATATCTTGGTCAAAATCGTTAGGTATTAGCGCTGGATTAGCTGTCCAGAAATCTGGGTTGTTTACAAAATAGCTGTCAGGGATGCTAAATTGTACGCGCCCGATAACTTCACGCAAAATTTCGCCTGCCTGGCCTTTATAAAGGCTTGAACGAGTAATATCTGATTCAGTAACTGGGGTTAACCCTCCTTTTTCTTTTCCATATGTGATGCGGAATGCCCGGCCTTCTTCTGCGTCTTTCTCAACATCGCTAACCTCGCTTGCAACAAATTCAGGCGTAATACTTTGCCCCGGCGCAGTAAATCCCTGACGATAGACAAGCTTCAGTGACGCCCTTGATGCTCCCTCTTTTGTTATATACACATGCACAACATCTGATAATAGTGTGCCATCTGCTGATTTGTCTCCAATAATCGCTGAAGAAAACGCGCCTGTTACTTCATCTCCAAAGTGCTTACCTCTTGCATCAGCCCAATATAAAAATGTCCATACGCCGTTCTTTACAATGAAGATCTCATCTTTCACCCATGCTGGAGAAGAAACATCATCATCATTACCAGGAATACCGTCAAGGCCGTCACTAATAGTAACTGCAATGAACCGCCTCACTCTGACTTTTGTTCCGTCGTCAGCAATAGTGTCAAAATCACGAACAAGAGTCGCAACCCTGCCTCCTGCAGTCTCTGTAACTTCCCACGTAAAATACTGCCCTGCTTCGTTGGTTCCTTCTGCATACTTAGCGCCTGTAGGTGAGCTATACACTGTACCTGCAAATCCACCCTCTACGTAGACTGGTATAAGATATGTTATATCGTCTATATCTGGGCCATCAATCGTTGCAACAAGATTTGCATATGGCGTCTGATTGCCTACACGGTATCTTAAATCCCAGACCTCCCAGAATCCATTTCCTTCCCGTATTTCAAATACCGTATTCTGAGCCTGAAATTGCATGCCAGAAGATAATTGCACAGCTGGCCCGGCAGAGCTCGCCTCTGGTGTTCCAAGGCTTGCGCGAACCGAGTTAATTACGCCGTTGAGGTCAAGCCATCGTTGCTTAAACTCAGCATCATCAGGATAGACGCCTGAGTTGCCTGAGAGAAGAATCGGATTAAGTGTCAATTCAGACAACATAGCTCTTTCAAAACGATCAAGCTTGACAGAGCTGGCATCTGGCTGTCCAACTTCAACACCTGGCGGTTGAACTCCAACACTAATTGGCGGTTCAACTACAGCCTGCGGCAATGGCTGTTGCGCCACAATTGTTTTAAACTGTCCTGCTGTCATGTCTGTAAAATTCGTAGGATAACCAGGAGGCAAGGCAAAGATTTGAACAATTTCATCATTCCAGCTATATCGGCCTTGGCGGACCATAAAATAAGCGCTATCCGAATTCGTTGCAAACCAATATTCCCAACTTGCATCTACAAATTTTCCATTGAATTTCTGCCATAACACTTGACTGCCAGCTAAATATTCTAAGCCATTGTTTCCTACATCAGTTACTGGCTCAACCGGCAGTGGCGTAGTATCTCCAACTTGCAAACCAATGCCAATAGGTCGCCTGACAACACGAATCTCTGGCGTCGTCTGCCTAAGAACCTGAATAAATTGCGTCCCGTTTATAGCGCTAAAAATATGCCCGACATCAGCTTCCAACTTATAGATTCTAATATCTGCATCTGGATTATGCCTCTCTTGTTGCGCAAGATAATAAACTGAACCGTCATTTGAAACTTCAAACCAGTAACGATAACCAGCATCTACATATTCCACCTGGCCATAGAGAGTCTGTCTATATACCTGGCTATCTACTACAAACCCATCAGGCCCTGGTTCTAATGGCAGAGGATCTCCTCCTATGACAGGCCCTGTTGGTTCAGTTCCAACGGATAAAGATACGTCAGGAAGAATCACAGGAGGAACAGTAGCTTGTTGTGGCGTCTTAGGGGCTATAACTGGGGCTTTAAGCCTTACATGGCCTGTTGCTTGGCCTGTTGTTGTAGAATTGTCTGGATCAGCTCCGACTTTTATTCCTACAGGGTTATGGTTAGCGGTAAAGATTTCTGCGCCGTCTTTTGTCTTAAATCCGTCTAATGTAAGGCCGGTTACGACAAAGCCACCATTTATTATATTAACTCTAACTGCTGCGCTCTCGGTCCCGTCAGCAGCTACGAGAGTTACCCAGAATGTGCCCTCTTTTAGGATTTTTTCAAATTCAAGTCTTACGATAGTGTTTAAAGTATCAAGATTTTTAAAATCTGACGGCAATCCAACTTGGTTAAAAGGTATGACACCTGATCTCTGTGCGCTGCCATCACCAAAATTCAAGTCAGTAGTTGTCCTATCAGTTATAATCAAGTTTTTAAGCGTTACGCTGGCTGTTGCCGTTCCATCTACTGTTTCTCCTAGATTATTTGTAAATTGTTTATTCCCTGGTATAGCATTTTTCATAGCGCCGATAATTATTCCTACAGGCTGATAGGCCGCGGTAAAGATTCTTCCGTCTTCTGTCATAAATTTATCTAATGTAAGGCCATTTACGGTCATGCCGTATGGGCTTACATTAACGCTAACTGCTTTGCTCTCGGTCCCGTCAGCAGCTACAAGAGTTACATAGGTTGTGCCCTCTGTTATGCCTTCTTTGTTAAATTCAAGCCATACGATAGTGTTTAAAGGATTGCGCTCTGTTAAATTTTGTGGGTTACGGCTTGCGTCAAAATATATGATATCTGACCGGGCTGTGCTGCCAGGAGTAGGAGTAGGTTCAGGTGCGCTAATAGGGGCTTTTACTATTGTTTGTTTAATAATCCTTATGGTGTTGGAGTTCGCAGGATAACCTTCAAAAAAACCAGCTATAATAAGTTCATCCATTACCATGTCGCTTTTAGGAAAAAATGGGTTGTCGTTGTCTTTACTGATTTGAATTAAGGATACAGGAATCTTTATTTGTACTGTTTGGCCAGCCGCATATACTTTATCCTTCGCAGGATTATAAAACCCGGTTCTTACATCTGGATCGAGCGCTGTATTATTGAAAGCTACAGCGAATGGCATTTCTTTTAAGAATTGAACTTCAAGCACCAGAAAGTCACCAGGCTGCAGTGTTGTTGAATCGTATTCAAATGGAATATGCAATGAGTTAGCTAAGTCAACCTTTGGTGTTATTCCATCCACAGTAATTGGAGGCGTTGTAGGCGCTGGTGGTTGGACAATATCAGTTGCTGGAGTAGTAACAGGAGGAACAGTAGCTGATTGCAGCGTCAGAGAGGTTATAACTGGAGTATTAAGCGTTATATGGCCTGTTGCTTGGCCTGTTGTAGGATTTTCTGGATCAGCGCCGACTCTTATTCCTACAATCTGATTGTTATTGGTAAAGATTCCTGTGCCGTCTAGTGTCTTAAATCTGTCTAATGTAAGGTTGTTTACTTCCAGGCCGTCATTTTTTACATTAACGCTAACTGCTCTGCTCTCGGTCCCATCAGCAGCTACAAGAGTTACATAGATTGTGCCCTCTGCTAGGACTTGGCCAAATTCAAGCTTTACGATAGTATTTGCAATATCAAGACTTGTAAAATCTGACGGCAATCCAACTGGGTCAAAAGGTATAACTCCTGATCGGTATGAACTGCCAGTAGTGCCAAAATTCAAATCAGTAGTTGTCGGCTTAGTAGTTATAGTTGGATTTTTAAGCGTTACACTGGCTGTTGCCGTTCCATTTACTGTGTTTCCTTGGTTATCTGTAAATCGTTGCTCTGGTCCCGCGCCTTCCATAGCGCCGATAATTATTCCTACAGGCTGATAGGTCGCGGTAAAGATTCCTGTGCCGTCTAGTGTCATAAATTTATCTAATGTAAGGCCGTTTACTTCCAGGCCATATTGACTTACATTAACGCTAACTGCTCTGCTCTCGGTCCCGTCAGCAGCTACGAGAGTTACATAGGTTGTGCCCTCTGTTATGCCTTCTGCTAGGACGACTTGATCAAATTCAAGCTTTACGATAGTATTTACAATATCAAGACTTGTAAAATCTGACGGCAATCCAACTGGGTCAAAAGGTATGACTTCTGACCGGTCTGTTGTGCCCACAACAGGAACTTCAGGTGCGCTGGGAGCGCCGCTTACTATTGTTTGGCTATTAATCTGTATTGCGTCATGCGGAAAACCTTCAAAGCTAGCTATAATAAGCTCATCCATTGTTTTGTTGCTGCTAAAAAATAGTGCAGGGTCCGTTCTGCTGACTTTAAATGCGGATAATGGGATCTCTATTTGTACTGTTTGGCCAGCCGTGTATACTTTATTCAGCGCAGGATTATAAAACCCGGTTCTAGTATTAGTTGCTATATTATTGAAAGCTACAGCGAATGGGCTATCTTTTAAGAATGTAACATTAAGCACCAGAACGTCATCAGGCTTCAGTTCTACTGGGTTGCCGTTTGCGTCAAGTTTAATATGCTGTGAGTTCTCTAAGTCAATCTTTGGTGTTGTTCCATCCACAGTAATTGGAGGCGTTGTAGGCGCTGGTGGTTGGACAATATCAGTTGCTGGAGTAGTAACAGGAGGAACCATTGAAGCATGGCCAGGAGGTCTAGAATACCTTATTTCAGCTGCCTCTGGATTCATAAGGTTTAAAATCTGAGCTGCCTGCGTTGGCTGCTGTTGTGACATCTTGTACAATAGTTTGCTAGCTTGTTCAGGGGCTAGTGTAGCTATCCAATCTGCCTTTGGTTTTAATAACGCAAGTTCAAAGGTTGGCTGAAGCCCGCCAAACGCATGGTAAATAGCATTTGCAAAATCACTTTTTACAGCGCCTTCAACAAGCGTATTTCCTATATCAGTAATAGATGTTATAACCGGGGTTATAATAGGTTTAGAGAAAATCTGCTGCTCAATCATAGGCAAGGTAGTCTGGCCCAATTGGCTCACTGTCCCTGTTATGAATATATAAGAGATGGTGGATTTTATTGAGCTGAATGTAAGAGAACTATTTATTGCGGAAAAAACAGTTTCTAAAACATATACCATGGCTTCTGGATCAAAAATAGAACGGCCATGAAGTTTACCTAGGCCTTTATAGATAGTTCTAAAGGTCCAGATTTCGAAAACCGGGATGCTGTAAATTATAGCCTCTGTCCATAAAACTATAGACTTGGGTAATGGCGGCGCCCTTACCTGGATATCAGTCTTTGTTCCTTCTGTTACAGGCGCCTCTCTAAGCAATGTAATCAGTAACGCTTGCTGTATTTTTGAATAGAAATGGAGACGCTCTGTAATAGCTTTGATATTATCGCTAGTAAGTTTGGTGGATTTAGAAGCTTTTATTTTTTCTAGATAGCTTGCTAATGTGGCAAACTCTGAAATCTTCTTATGATCTATGCCATCTATTTTTGGCAAGTCCGAGAGTTTATGATCCAAGCCTTCTTCTTCAAGCTGTCTTGCCCTCTGGGGTACTATTGACCAAGCATTTAATATAATATTGGTTAAAAGCCTGTCTAATATAATTTCAAATGTGAAGCTAAAGAGTGGAGCGCCAAAAATGGGTATCCCGGCAAATGCTGAAACTGCAGTAATACCTCCAATACCTATTATTGGCAAAATTATCAGGATAACTGGCGCGATAAATGGCGCAATAAAACCAGTTATCTGGGATATGATTGCAAATTTGAGCGAGAATTTAATCAGCTCAAACCCAATTACTCCTACATTATCCCATAAATTTCTCATGTATATAACTACAGGATTTGTACTGCCATCAATCCACCACCAAAACCGCTCTTTTATGTCATCTGGCCTTTCTAAAGTAGCTACGCCTTTAATTACTCTTGTTACGTCATCCTTTGTAAGCAAACCTAGGCGATTCTGTCTAAACCAGCGGTATTTCACATATGGTGAAATCGGTTGCCAGATAAAGTTTTTTGGCATATAGAGCGGAATAGCAAGAAGAGTTTGCACCGTCTTTCCAAGCCCTTTAGTTAGTCTTTCAAGCGCTTTACCATCTCCCACCAATTCTACATCTTCATCCTTTCCGGGTTTTTTAGATTTTCTCTTTATTGCATCTATGCCCTCCCGCTCTAAAGCAAACTGGATTCTTCGAAGCGTGGAAAGACTACCCGGTTTACCAAATACATCTGATTCCTCATATCCAAGTAATTCAAATAAATATTCTTTTGCTGCATCTTCTGTATCAAAGCCTTTTGTTTCCATCAACATATTAACAATTCTTACAATAGTTTCATTTATTGAGACAACTTGGGAAGGTGTAAAGCTTGCTATGAACTTTCTAAGCGCCACGATAAACGCATAAAACGGCGTACCGATATGCGCCAATGTTTCAGCTATAAAATTATTCCAAAACCAGTATTTTAAAAATATCTTAATAGTTCTATTTTCGCTATGATAATCTGTTTCGATCTGGTTAAGATCCTCGACACCTGCCCATCGAGCCACGAGAGAATCTAAAACATTTTCGTGGAACATTTCTTGATACAGCTGCGTCCATGATTTAGATAATTTAGCTGCTTCAACTCCTTTTACCTTACCGCCTGCTCTTTTCAAACCTATCCAATCTCCTATAGCAAAACCTCCCCAAATAGCTGCAACAATAGCAGATGGTATCAAGCCAAATGGTAAATAAATTAATATGCCTATTACAACCAAAGTTTGTATGGCTGTCCCCAGAGGCGCGCTGGCCCGGCCAGTAGCAACTAGTTCTAACTGTGCGGATGGTAGCTCCTTTTGTACTGAAAGCATCTCTTGAACTGAAACTGGCCTCTTTTGCTCTATTTTTTTTTGCTTCCTACGTTCGTCTCGTTCAGCGGCCCAAAGACCAATGCGAAAAACTCCGCCAAAAATCAGAACGCCGAGAAAAAAGAACGTAAGGAGTAGGTCTGGTACCAGTTGGAATAAGGGTACCATAATTAGGTCTACGGCGTTCACATTAGCACTGATAGCTTCCGTGAATCCCAACCACTGGTAGAGGACGAAAGGATTTGTAATCTGCAGATAGTTATTTCCGAAAATCTGCCAAGAGACTGGGAGCAAGTTAGGAATTTTCGCGAAGACATTGGCAGCAAAAATTCCTGCTAAAACCAAGAAAAAGCCTTCTAATACCTTTCTCAGCATTCGTCGCCATCCATACCGCCAGATACCCACTTCAGACATGTGGATCCCAATTAAGTGACTAAGTGCCACGAGCGACAACACCATCAGGCTGCTCAAAATGAAACCCAACCCAAAGTCGGACTGCAAATGTAGGTTATTTACGAGAGCTACGCCAGAGAGGAAGGGCAAGGGATATACGAGACCTTGAATCTCCTCAAAGAATCTATCGCCAATACCCACCGTCAATGGTAGGAGGTAGCTTGATAGCAAGACACCTGTTAGATGGAGCAATACGAAAGGAAGACTCCATAATAATCCTTTCGTCAAGAGATACCGCCAATAGGATATCGGCACATTGCTAGTTCTGGTTTCTGGTTCAATCATAGCTGGCGCTGCTACTTTTACAGATGGAATTCTAGCTGTTAAAGTAGGCGTTTCTACATGTAAATCTGCTCCAGTACTAACTATTTGTTCATGCAATTTTCTTTCTGCAGGTTGAGCAAGAACTAGCTCGGCAGCAGCAATGGGCGGAGCAGGAATTTCATCAGTTAAAGGAACGGCAGCAGTAGCTGCTTCGGAACTTACCCCCTCACCCTTTCCTCTCCCCTTTGGGGAGAGGATTAAGGGGAGGGGTGGTGTAATATCTACATAAACTTGGCTTGCAAGTATTTCATCTCCAGAAACCACAGCAGTAAGCGTTGGTTCGCCAAATCTTGCTTCTGCAGGGCTTCTAGAAGGAGTAGTTCTTGCAATTGGTGGATCAGAAATCGCAGTTGTTGAAACAACAGTATCATCCCAAGCAAGAAATAGCACAGGAACTTCAGTCACAGTACTAACAGAAACTTCTAAAGCAGTAACAGGTAATGGCACAATTACATCTCTTGATATTGCACTTTCAATTTGTCCATCATCCCATCCTGCTACAGGCATTAAAACAGGGGTTGAGCTAATACTTGCAGCCAATTTCCCAATTCGCTCCTCGGCAGTAGCAAACAGCTCACTAACTCCAGCTGGAGCTTCAGAAAAAATCACATCAGCTTGGGCTATAGATGCTTTAGATGTTGTTTCTGCGTCTACTGTATCTGTTAATGTAGTGTAAGCTAATTCTATTTCCCTCTCCGAATTAATAACAGCTACTTCTGTAGCAGCTTCAAACCCTTCATTAGCCTCAGCTAAACTAACTATTCTCCCATTATTCATCATCCCTACATATTGCCCCTCATAGCTGACAAATATATTTCCAGCTACATCTCTTTTAATCACAATATCCCCTACAAGATGCCCTCGGAATTTTTCAGGAAACATAGCTTCTATATTAGCATTAGGTATTTTTAGCCCTTTTACAGCTGCAGCTAAACCTAAAGCAACAATAAATCTATGTGATAAAAGAGGGCCTACCTCATAAGGTATTTTTAATTCCAAAAGAATACGCGAAAGTTCTTCTCTAAGGCCAGCTAGAAATAGCGGATCCGCAGCAAACCCCATCACTAGTCTCAATGTATTATTGAACCCTGATAGTAATTCAGAGAGAGGTCTCCTCTTTCCTGCTAATAAATCTCTATAATTCTCTTCATCTATCTGGGTCTTTGAATATGGGGATATAACCACATAAGAGTAATTATTGTCTTTAAGAAACTTTGTTATGCCGTTAGTATGGAACCCTCCTGCTACTAGGGCTATAGTTTTAGCCTTACGCTTCTCTATTTCAGCTATGGCGTTATTAAACAAAGCTAAGTCTCTTTTATGGGCAATCTGGTAGAAAGATTCAAGTTCTGGGAGGTTTTTATCTATTAAGTCAGGGTTAAAATCTATGAAAGAATCTATATTGTATTTTTGAAGGTTTTCTTTTAAGAAGCTTTCAAAGAAAGCTACTTTGAAGCTTTCTTCATCTTTAAGATAGTATTCTAATTCTTCATTTGAGACCTTGAGATTAAAGAAGTTTCCAAGGAACTTTATGTTTCTTAGGGATTTTGTAAGGAGTTTTTGGTTAGGGTTATCTGAGATAAGGTCTTTTATATCATAAGTGAGTTCTTCTATTTCATTAAAGAGCTTATTGGAATCAAGGGAGTTTATTTTGGTTAGATAATCTACAAATTGGGTTAAAGCAGGGTATTTATTTATATCTTCTTTTAAATGGCGCCTGGCTAATTCATCTAAATAGCTATAGAATGAGAATGGGGAAATTTTCTTATCTTTAAATAAGCTTGCTTTTATTGATAATGACTTTATCTCAGCTTTATTATCCTTATCTTTTAAGATAGATTGAAGGCTTGATAGAATCTCTTGAGACTGTTTTATAATCTTAGACTGGTCTATAGTCTTTTCAGCTTCATAGGATTCTTTAAAGATATTGATATTTTTATAATTAGATAGGCTTATGTCATTGTTTAAACTCAATAGATATTCTAAATATTTAGTTGTGTCTAATCTAGACTCTTCATATTCAATTTCCTTGGAATCTATATCTAAAAGAGCTTTTGAATATATCTTTGGCTTTAGTTTATTAAGGCTAACTTTTGTTTGATTAGTAAAAGTTAAGGCATCCTGGTTAAACGTCATTATCTTATTAAATCCTATGATATTCTGGAAGTAAGTATCCTTATCTTCTATGCCCCAGATTGCTAAATTTGGGTATTTTGTTATAGATAGATATTCTTCTCCTGTAAGTTCCCCCGAGTTGATAAAGACTTTAGCGACTTTTTCCCGAACTTCAGTATCCGGGAAGCTTGAGACACTTGATGTATCTACTACGCCACTTGCTCCTTCTGAACATACTAAGTCTAAATTATAATTTTTAATTAGAGTTTCCAGGATGCCTGCCAGGTTAAGAGATGCTTCTGGGTTAGTGTGTAAATCCTGGATATGGATAATGGTTGCTTTGGAATTGGGTGAAGAGTAAGAATCTATTACTTTACCAAGAGTATCATTGATATATATATTAGCTATATCTTTTATATAAGAAGCTTTTAAAGCATTACTTAAATCTTTATGATATTTAGAGTCTAATGTATCTTTATTATTAGTTTTATGAGATAAAGCATCTTTTATGTTATTCAGGCTAGATTCATTCTGGGAGCTTATGGCATCATAATCTACCTTTTTATTCTTAAATAGGCTTCGAGAGACGTATTGTTTATTTGGAACCAACTGGCTTCTAAAAGAGACTTCTGTTTCACTAGAATTTTCTTTTTCCTGTGTCTTTTTAAAAATGTTTTCAGAAATAAAATTTGCTATTTTAGGGATAAAGCCAGGCGTAATACTCGACAAAGATATAGGCGAGAAATCCGTAGCCCACGATATATCATAGGCAAAAAAAGACACTATCAGAACTACTGATATTATCTTAATCCATGTTTTATTCTGCCAGTCTAACATCGGCTTTTCTCCATATCATTAACCACTTAACACTAATAAAGTCCAAGGCATGTCTCTATGCCCCAGATATATAAAAAACCAGGTCTTTTTTAAATTTGACCTGGCTTATTTTCACTGCTATCGAGGTCCCCATGGCAAATCTCCCTCTATTAAGTTTAAAATATTATAAAGACTTTTTAAATATCTATTATAAGTATACCCCATACTCCCTCCTTTGTCAATAGTTCTTATCTTTTATTTCTCCTCCAAGTTTATTACACGCCTGTAAGCGCATCTTTTAAAGCCTGACTATCTTTTGGAACATTTCTAATTACTGTAAAACCATTGAATATCTCTGCGCCTTCTAGGGCAGCATCATACTGTTTTAATGCTACGTCTCTTAAGAGCCTTATGCGCACATCTTCTTTTATTTTCAAATCTAATCCTGCTTCTGCTAAAGCCGCTTCTAAATCTTCTATGTTTGTATCAGGTCTTGCAACCACGACTAAAATAGTATTAGGTTCTTTTCTCAAGTATTGTTCCTTAAATCCATCTAGATTATTACGCACTTCTTTGCCGTCAAATAATACTATATCTAAGCGAAGAGAGCCGCCAAATGTATGTTGATTTGCTGTTCTTATAGATGTAGCAATACTTCCTTTACCTGTAATTAAATCCTGAGCTGAAGCATATGTAATTCCATCTTGTTCTACATTCTCCATAAACTTAGCAAGCTGTATAAGCGTATCGCCTAATAGCATTTCGTCATTATCCAGCGCTTTTTTGCTCAGTTCTCTAATCTTCTCGACTGTTACGCCATTAGTTGTCAGATAAGTATATAACTGAGCATAACCTTGCGCTTCATAGTAAAGCTGGGCGCTGGCATAAGCTTTAGCCAATGCTTTAAGCCTATCTGGATCAGGATGTTCTTTCTTGCTTTCTTTTTCATAAGCTCTCTTTAGATTAGTTAGTAATCTTAAATTCTTACGGCCTTCTTCGGTACGGCTTTCATTGTTTATAATCTCAAAAATCTTGGCTTCCTGCCCTACTATACCTGTGGCAATATACTCATAGATTTTTCCATCTACTGGATCTGCTGGATCATCCATATGATAGGCAAGACTATCCATTAAAGGCCCGTGAAGAGATATGCCAGCTCCTGTAATTTCTCCATTTTCATTAATAGTAAAATTAGACTGAGCTGCAGGAACGCCATAACCAGCATCATTATTTAATGTCGCTATTTTTGATAAACGGGCTAATCCTTGCTGGCCTTTAAATAGCCTTTCAAGGATACGTTGAAACTCAGTCCCCTTGCTTCTTTTTATTTGTCTATTATAACTCCTTACTTCACCTATAACTGCCAGAGGAGCCAATATAAAATAAAAGCTGTGGACTAATGTTTCATCAACCCATTTGGGTAACCTAAGCGGCTCAAGTAAACTATGCGCCATGCCGATCATGCGCTGCCCCAGAACTAGAGAATTTAGCTCATCCTCAACTGTCATATCTCCGCCGAGCTGTCCCTTAAATTTAAACTGCTGCTGGAATCCCCAGTAACCAATCACAACTATAATGCCTGCGCCTATAAATGGCGCAAAGCCGCCTATACTAGCCGCAATAATACCAATAATCCAAAATAAAGGTATAGTAGAAAACACTCCTATAGCGCGCGTGGCGCGGTCAAGATGGCGCTCTTCTGGCTTTGGCGCAACTGGCGCTGTTGAAGTTGGAACAACTCGCGGCTTTAACTTGATTTCTATGGCTTTTGCAATAGTTGTTTTAAATGCGCTTAATTTTGCTATCTCAGTTTCATCTTTAGTATTCTGTAGTAAATATTCAATAAGTATCAATAATACTCCATACTTGCCAGCTTCTCCTGCTGGAACAGATAATGCTTCAAGGATAATTAACATACCTGAATGTTCTTTTTTCTTTGCCCATTCTGTTGCTTTAGATATCGCTCTACTAGAATCATTCTCATTATAATTACTAAAATATACTTTAAGATATTCTTCTATATACTTCAAGACTACTGGATGAGAATGTGGAATATTTTGCGTTCTTATTACTTTTCCATCTATTTTTATCTCTAAATGCCAATCATACTTCTTTATGAGTCTTGTAAGATACTCTTTAAATGAGTCTACCTTACGATCAATCATTGTCTTACCATGTTTATCTTTGCGATCATCTAACATAGCTTTTGCAGCTCTAGCCATTTCAGCTTCAGTTTCTTTCTGTGGTATAATATCACTATAAAACAACGCGATTTGGCCCATCATAAAGGCAATGTTAGCTAATATAAAAGCCATATCTATCTGGTCTAAATTAACAGCAGTATTTGCTGAGCCAAGAAGCACTCCGCCCATCATTAAGAACATAAATTTCTTCCACATAGGGGTAGCGTTTATATCCATGCGCGCTAGTTTTGCGATAGCATATGCTATGGTCATAAGAGCAACAACCATCCAGTTGATATATAATCTTACAGCCATTTGGCTCTCAGGAGAGCTTGCAGCAGCTGCTATTCCTGGAATCAGTGTTATAACGTTGACTAATATAATAGCAAACCCAATCTTAACAAATACTCTAACAGGCACTGGTAACCTTGCATATATATTAAATAAAGGTATATTCTTTAAGGATTCAGTCTTTCCTGCTAAAGCTTTTTCAAAAACAAGTAGTAATTGATAAGAAAGGGCTATTGTATATATCTCAGAAGGCAGCCATGTCATGCCAAAAAGCATAGCGCCTGCTAAGGTAGCAACTGATGTAACAATAGTTGTGATAAGCATAGGTGAAATTGCCTTAAATATTCTTATAAAGGTATGCTTAAACGGCTCTTTGTAGCCTTTTGGCTCCCCTGTAATAACCGGCTTTTCGCTTGTATCTACAGTAACCATAGCTGGTGCTGGTATAATTGGTGCTTCAGCAGCTGGCTGCGGCTGAACTTTTCTATATTTCCACATGGGCGCAATTGAATTTATAACGCTATAAGCTATTTTTACAGGCGTCATAATAGCATTGATTACCAGGCTCTTTATATTGCCGCTTTTTATCTCTGAAATAATGCCTATTATTGAAAGCGTAACAACAGTTACGAATGGATACAGGTTCTGGCTAAGCGCAAGATCAGGATTAATAGCCCTAATCACATCGCCAGCTGGGCTAAAGCTTGATATCGCAAATGTCAAAAGGCCTGGTATAAGCATTGGAGATAGGCCTGACTTTCCTGACTGCGCAGTTGATAGCGCGCCTTCTTTAAGTTTGTCCATAAAACCCTGGTTCTTACCCCTTTCCTTTGCCAAATCTGCTTGAATCTGCGTTATCTGCGCTTGCTGTGGTGAAATACCAACTAACTTAGTTATTACAGAGGTAATAATATTAGGGAATAAATATGGAAGCGCATTTACAGCAAAACCTATTAAAGGAATAGGAGCCAAAAATGCATGAATAGCTACCAAGATAGCCCCCAAGCCTGGAACAAAAGGAATCAGCCAAGGAAGAACTATTAAAGTTATAGTGAGTGATATTGCAGAACTCATTACCTTAACAAATTGTGGATGGCTGCGAAGAGTGTCTCTTATATGGAATTTTGGAAGTGAACGGAATGAGAAAGGCTTTGTTTGTTTAGCTTGTTCAAGCTCGCGTCGGAAAACTGTTTTAGGCTTTACGCCCACTGCTTCTTCAACAGCCTTAAAGAATTCAGGAGGTGACCTTAGGTATAGTTGCCCTGCGACTCTTGTATCAATTTGCATTGCTGCAGTAAATACTGGCACAGTGCCAGAAGAGCCAGCTATTTTGCCACTTTCTTTATCACTAACAACATCCATTGCTTGCATTTGGCCTCGCGGCATTAATACGAATCCAGTAAAATGCTCTTCAAATTTTTCTACACTAATATCTAACTTATTGCCGCCAACCTCAATCAGGTTCACGCCAACAACTTTTCCATTCTCATAAACCAATCCTGTGATTGTCACGAAATGGCCCTGGAAATAGTCAGTAACACCTTTTGGCATAACATGAGTAAGTATTGCTTTAGCAGGATTTTTAGTATCCCTAAAAAGATTTATTATCTCATTGATTTTCACGCCGCTTGCCCATTCTGCATCTGAACGGCCCTCTTTAGAAGAAAGTCCGAGTCTCTGAGCAGTATTTCGCATTGGACGGTCAAGCACAGGTATCTCGCCGGTACTCTCAGCTATAACTCTATACTTATCTGCGATATTATTATTTGCAGACATCTCTTCCAACATTGCCATAGTAAGTTCCTTAGCAATAGCTTTATCCGATACCTCAATGCCATTTGCTTTAAGTAATGCGCTCAGGCTTACTACGCCGCATTTACCTATGCTCGCAGTCAGCTTTATAAATGCGCTAACTGCAGCCTGGTTTAATTTACCATCGAGCAATAAAGGGATATTCAATAATCTCTTTATTCTTGCTATCTGTTCTTCGCCTCCTTTATTCATGCGTTCCTTCGCCAGCGCGGCAAATTCACTCAATCCACTCACTATTCCTGTCTCAAGCGCTTTTTGCTCTTCCTCCTTAGGGGTCTCGAGCCGAGCAATCTGACTCTTTGAAGAAGCTATCTTCTCTTTAAGCTCTGTACTTTCAGGCGCAAAAGCCAAAGCCATGTTCTCATAATTCAAAGCCCTTTCAAGAAATTTTATCCTTGTAGCTTGCACTTCGTTAGTCGGCGCAATGCCTTTTTCCGCCATGGCATCGACAATATCATCTGTAACGCCATCAATCTTCATAAGGTCATCTCTTGCTGCAACCGGCTTCTCAAGAGAAGCTGCAGCTATCCTGCCTGCTACGACCAATGCATCATCACCTGTAAGGCCAAATTTCTCAGCTAAAACTTCCCTTACAGTCTTAGCATAGCTATGAATTGTGCCATCTTGTTCCGCTGCCACTGTAATTGTAACTGCAATATCATAAATATGCTTAATCTCCTCTTCTAAAAGTCTTGAAATCGCCTGTTTAGAAACACCAGCCACTTCAAGATCTTTAATAGCATCGTCTATGCCTTTTCTTGAAAAATCATTTGTCTTTGCTGCATGCTGGATGACGTGGGTAAGCAGATTCCGTGCCTTTTTCTTATCACTTAATCCTATTCCATCTAATATCCTTAATATCCTACTACTAAATTGCTCAGTCACTTTTTCCTCAGGAATTCTATATGGTATATTAGAGGCTGCTTCTTCTAAAGTAGCTTGAGATAAATCTCCAATATCAGCCAGTTGAACCAATTTCGCCATAGCTGTAACGTAAGTTTCAATAGTGCCTGCTATTTCAAAAGTAACACCTTTAATCTTGTTTGCTAGCGCTTTGCTCGAGGTATCGCCTCCTGAAAGGATATGTTTAACAATCTCTTTAGCAAGAACTCGTGCTTTATCTTCATTAGTGCCAGCTATTAAAGAGTGCTCGAGTAGAAGCGGCCTGGCAAGTAACTCTCCCTCTAAATCTGCGGCAGAAACCATTGCGCCGGCTATGTCTCCACTATAAGGCATTACAAATTTTTTAAGGGCTTCATGGACAATTAAGGCCGTAGCTGAAATAAAGCCAAATTCCTTTGCTAGACTCTGCTCCGAAAAATTTCCTGACTCACTACTATATGCAATGATCTCACGAGCTGATAGATTCGGCAATAACTCCACCTGTAAAGCATGAATCCTTTCAACTATATTTCTAAGGTCATTATACTCATCTAATTGAAGTTGTTTTGTAATCAAACTAGCTATGCCATTCTTTCCACCTAACATATTAAAAAATTTTGCTTCTTTAGAAATTTCAGGAGTAAAATCATCTGGGCTTATAGAGAAGTTCCCTATTTCTATGGCTCTTTCTATTACCCAATCAGCTAATTTATCAGCAGCATCCTTGTTTGCATCTCCATTCTTAATCAAATCTAATGCCAATGTTTGTTTTGCATTTCTAATAACTTGTTTAGACGGAGCGCTTGCATTTGAAATCATCCGTCCTACAGCTCCCGCTATATTCTTGGCAAATCTTCTATTTATCTCACTGCGAGAAGCTACTGGTCTAAAGAAGGTTACAGGTATATCCTGAATCTCTTCCAATATAGCCATAGTCAATGTCTCTTGAGAGAAATCATCCTTCTCCATAACTCTAATATAAATCCTTCTGGCTACCCTCTTAGCCAACTTTCTATCTTTACCAAATAAGAGGTTGCCTTGAGCATCCTTCATCTTGAGCAGCAGATTTGTCAAGCGCGTAATTGCTCCCTGGAATTCTTTAGAATCAGCAACTTTATTTACATCCATTATTGGTATCTGTCCGGTTACCTCAGCCATGAGTAGATATGCAGTGATATTTCTATAATTGAGCCTCAGTGCAAGGTCAAGCATATCCTTTACTTCTTCCATACTAAGACCTGTGGTACGTAAACCTTTTTGCAATTGCTCGCTAAGCTGCGCTAATAACTTCTCTCTATCTTTCGTTGTCTTTCCTGCTATATCAGCAAGAGTAAGGTTAGCTATTTCTTCATCCCGGCCCAAGAAAATGTTTGTAATAAGCGCGGATAGTTGTTCATTATCAAGTTTAGCTATTTCTTGTTTTTCTTGTTCAGACATCCCTAAAATCTGGGCAAGTCTCTGGATAAGACTCTTAATTTCATCTAGATCTGGATCATCAGGAAGAAGATAACGAACAGGTATAGCTCCGACTATTCTGGCATGTTTATCTCCAGCTTCTGTAACTAATGCCTTTTCCCTTGCAGTTCTGCTGAATTCCTTTGGCGCATATTTTTCGAGGAATTGAGTCCACATCTCTGCGCGATTTTTTTCTACTTTTAAGAAATTAATCCACTTGTCTATTGCCTTGCCCTTAATACCTAAGACGCCGAATACTGCTAAAAGGCCTATTATTAAAGGAATAGACGCAAATCCAAAGAACCCTGCAATTAAAACTCCTGCCACCCCTCCGATACCAACAACCTGGACCCGCGAAATCTTTTCCACCAGGCCATCCCATGCGCTAGGTATAATGTAAATAACTGGTTCAGGTTCTTGCGTTTTTTCTATGTCTATTGGCTCAGTAGTCCTAACTATTACTGCATGACTATCAATGACCGTAAATTTATGACTTATTTTATGCCCGTTTTTTACTCGCAGCATATGAGAATCTCCTGAGACAAGCGCTACAACATCTGGGCGATAGACTTCTACATTACCCAGCTGGCCCTCAACTACACTCCTGCTCACCTCGCCTCCATTTTCATCAGTTAATCCAGTAAGAAGCATGCCTCCTCTTGCATCAATCAGCACCTGCTCACCTATCTTAAAATTATCAGGATCAGCAGACTCTGGCACCTTAAACGCTCCATTATCACCTACAAGAATTAACGTACCTGGCGCAAATCTTTTAGCAATCTTTGCAGGCAGTTCAACCTCACCTTCGCCTGCTATAATAATTCCACCTTCAATCACTCTTACATCTCCAGCCTTAAGAGCTTTTTCAAGTTCTTGAATATATATTGGAGCTTGCGTCCCGACAACACCTAAATTCTTGACAAACCTCTGCCCTTGCGGCGTTACCAGACTCAACACTCTATGATTTTCTACTGTAGTTAATTTCAATTTTCCACCAACCAAATCATCTAATTCTCTATTAACCTCGGACTCACTCTGTCCAATTCTCACTAACCAATCTATGTCAGCTAATACTCTATCTACTACTGGCTGTGATAATTCATAGCTTCCTTGGACTGTTTTTCCATCTGTTTGACTTAAGGTAATTATTCTAATTTGATCACCATTTGGTGATAATAATCTTGTTCCACTTACCTCTCTAACCATATCTTCCGTAGGTTCTCCTTTAACTACAACTATTGGCAAGTGTCCATCAAATTGGACACTATCTGTTCCATAACCAGCCTCAGCCAATGCTCTGAATACATCAGCATTACTAACGCTCCCATACGCCTTAATTTTATCATCTGGCGGCAGGCTAATAAACGTAACTCCATTTCTTATTGTAACAGTGGGTTTTAGCGCAATAGGAACCTTCTCTACAGCAGGCACTTGTAAGGTAACTGGTTTTGTCTTAATTGTAGCGGTTTTATCCTCTTTAGCTTTTTCATATTTTGTTGCAAAATCTATGATAATCGGCGCTGTTTCAGTAGCTTGCTTTTCAGTGGTTAAAGTCTTCTGGCTTACCACTTGCGCCGCTGTTCCGTAAGCTGGCTGGGTATATATTCTTTCTAGTGAAGCTACGTCTAAGCCCTCTATTAAGCGGATTAACCCCGTAGACCATGGCATTCTAGCCCATATACGCTCTGCTATAGTCCGTAGATTATGGACCGCTGCGCTCCATAATCTTTCCTGAACAGCTTCTTGCTTCTGCTTCGTGGTAGTTTTAGCTTGAGCTATTGCTTCAGCAGCCAACCTAGTGATTCTAAACTTAATAATATTTGTTAAATTTTCTATTTTTTGTCTTTCGGCTTCTGTAAAATTTTGAGTATCTGCTAATTCTATGGCTGATTTACCAAAGTTTTCATTGAATTTATGAATAGAATCTTTTAAGATTTTATTTGCTTTTCTTTGGAATAAAATCCTGCCAAATATTTGCCCAGATATACCAAAAGCAATCAAGTCCTGCATGCTGTCTAAAAATTTTGCCAGGGATACGTCTGCAATTTCTCTTAAATCCTTCATTAAATCTTCAGAGCTCACTTTTTCTTTTATTCCTAGAATGATTTCTTCTTTTAATTTTTCAGCTGGAACTATATCAAGATTCTTAAATTCCACCCCAAATAGAGTCTTTAATGCCATAGTTAATCTAGTGAAGTTTTCTTCTGTTCTTTCGCTTATAAGATAATGATCTATTACAGCTGATATTGCGCTATCTAATAGCCCGTCCTGATTAGCCCTTAACTGGTTCCTCCATGTCTCTAAAAATCTTTCTTTCATATTCTCTCTTGTATCTCTTACAATATTTGATTTTTCGCGCGCCTCTCTCCTTACTTGTTCTTGCTTTTCTAATGCCCTAGTCATAGCCCTGCGAATCAAAGCAAAGTCCTTATCCGCCTGCTGCTGTTCATTCTTGCTTAATTCATCATAATTCCTTGTTCTTGTCCCATTTTCTACAGCAAACAGCGCAAATAACCTGTCGCGCGCATCAAGCATGTCTTTATATAATCTTTGACCAGTCCAATTTTGCATGCGAGATTTAACTCTTGATTCTGCTAACGCTTCTTCCATTAAAGCCATGTCAGAGCTATTTTCTCCGATATTTATATCAAATTGATGATCGCCGCTAACATTCATTCTGCCTAATCTACCGCTAATCTGAATATCTTCTCTTTCGCCTACATGCGAAGATCTGCCGCTTATACCATAAATCTCAGCAGCGTATATAATCTGCTGCAAAGCTTTGGCTACCTCTTCCATAGCTTTATCGCCCTTGACCTTCTGTTCAACTGTATCAAAAATAGATTTTAAATTAATTAATACATCTACTCCTATATTATTACCCAATATTTCCACTGCTTTTTGATATGATATCTTTCCTTGATATAAATCGCTAACAATATCCCCTAACTGTGCGCCATTTTTACCAAACCATATCTCATCAGTTCTCAATTGATCAATAATATCCATCATCTTATCTGCTTCTTCGTTCGTCATTAATCCCTTATCTAAAGCACTGATAATATTTCCTATCATAGTTGCTAATTTAACATCGCTAGCTTTCTCAGCTTCTCCCTTTGCGTTTTCTAAGCTGTTCTTAAGCCCTTTCCCTGCATCCACTCTAATAAGCTCTATATCAAAACCTCTCTGGTAAGTAGTATCAATAATAATTTTGCCAAATATATTGGCCAAATCTTTTTCTACTTTAGTCGAATCGCGGGCTGTTTCTGCATCGCCAATTATAATATCTTCTATTTTTACGCCTTTTGCTTCTAACAGTTTTATAATCCGTTGCATCTGAGTCTCATCGCTAATACTAATTTTACTTGATCTGCCAGCTTGATATCTTTCTAAAACTTTATCAACCTGATCTTGTCTCATTTCTCCTGAAGAAAATAATACGCCATCTTTATCAGCATCGATTCTTCTTGTACTATAGTGATGAGGTATTAAATCGCTTTCTACGCCATAATCTACGCTAACTTCATCTCTTGCTTGCCATGCTGTTCCACTGCAGCCTGTTAAAAGCATGTGTGTATTTATAAGTAATTCTCTTACACCTATAGTATTAGATGTATAACCAGCGCCTTTTATAATTACTTCTGTATAATCTCTGCCTGATGTTTTGCCTTCCATTATTTCAGCTTGTTCTCTATGAGCCTTTACATCGAGAGATATACCAAGCGCTTTTTGTAATCTTCTGCCTTCTGCAATAAGTTTATCTGTCTCTGCATTAAGCAATTCAACCTCTCCTGTTTTATTGTTTATTTGATAATCTATGCCGAGTTTTAATACCACATTTGCATGAAGCGCAGCTTCCACATCTTCATACTTCAAGCTGCTGAGCATCATTTGAGATAACGCATCGCTATATTGCATCTCAAGTTGCGATTTTATTCTATTTCTAACAAATTGCCTTCCAGCTTCTGTAAGCACCCCACCTCTTGATGTGGCAATAAAGAATTTATTATGCGCTTCTCTGACTATTTCAACATTTTTACCTTGCCTATCAAGTTGAGTTTGGGTCCTATAATCTATTTCTCCTCCTTCAGTCATAATCTCTAACGCAATAGAATCGCTGAGTTCTCCGACTGCCCTTTCAATAGGCGTAGCTTCTTTGTTCTGATTGCTTATTATAAACTCTGTATTTTTATCATCTAGCGTTGCTTTATCGACTTCATCAATTATGCCTACTGCATCTTTTCCTAATGCTTGGTGAGCTTGTTCAAGCGTTGTCTGCTGCTCTTCATATTTGGCTGCAAGTGTTCCCAAGGTTAGATACATAACCCTTGTTTCTCTAAATGATTGATCAACAGCCTCAGGATTACTTTGCCTAAGAGAGTCTGTTATAACAGCATGATCTATACCAAGATTTTCGTAGAATAAGCCGACTCCTTTTTTACTATCATTTATATCTAGGTCTGCTTTTACATCACTCTGTATATAAACTCTAATCTGCTGCGCTACATTTAATACATCAAAAGCGGCTACGACTGCAGCTATGACGTTAGTCTTTCCAAAACTTGTAGGGGCATTTATGAATCTTCCATAAACCATCTGCCTTACTGCAAGCAGCTGAGTCTCAAAATATTCTCTTCCAAATGTTACAGCTAAGTTTATGTTAGACAACGCTAAAGATTTCGCTACAATATCATTAAGCGCTGTGCCTTTAAGTTTACTGGCTTCTTGTCTCAGATCTTTTTGCAGTCCAGGCAACAAAGCTTTTATTTGTTCTCCATGCGCGCGTAAAACTTCTATTCTCGCACGCTTCTCCATCTCAGCTATCTCAGATGCTATAAGCTTTCTGCCGCGTTGTTGCTCCAAGCTTTTTACTTTTTCTTCTGTAAGTTTAGATATATCACTATTCAAATCTATGCCTATTTGTTTAGATATATCTCCCAAAACAGGTCCTTCAATAGCAAGGGTTTGTTGCTGATATATTGCTGCTCTTTGTCGTACTACTCCTTCGAGCCAGCGGACGCTGGAACCTTGCTTTAGCTTGCCTTGTTTTTCAGCTTCTACCATCTTGTTATACTTATTAATTTCTGCCTTGGAGAGTACTCCTTGAGAGGAACGCTTAACTATATCTACTGCATTTTGGAGGGATTCCTTTTCTTCTTGTTCATTCTCTGCTTCTGTCTCAGGAGACCCTCGCGTTGTTTCTGCGCTTAATTCTGCTTCTTGTTTTACGTCAGTCTCCCTTGAGAAAAGCCTTGAAATAGCTTTTGGAATAAGCCTTACAATATTATATAAGATACCGATGGTAATTAGCTGTGTAATAAAGGAGGCTACAGCGCTAAGGCTTTCTATAGTACCTAAATCAATCTCAGGATTAATCGCCTTGATTATATAAATTGCAAAACTTGCCATAATGCCAGCACCTAAGCCTAATTCTGTAATAATTCCAAAGGCGCCTTTTTTAACAACAAGGGTTTCTTGTTTTCCGGCTTCTCGTGTTGCTACTGCTTGCTGCGCAACAGAAAGGGCAAGCTGCTCTGCATTGGTTTTTGCCGCGTCAGCCGATAACGAAAATACCAGATTAGGCATTATAGATACAGAGCCGGGTTTGATATCAGGCAGTCCAGCTTGATTAACCCCGAGCCCTGTTATACGATTCAAACCTCTGTCAAGCGTAATCAAAACATCATTCACGGTTATCTGCGGAACAATATTGTCATCTGCGTCTTGAACAAAAACTATATCTGTCTGGCTAATATCAATAGAATCCGGCAGGCTGACTGCTAGCGCATTAGAGCTTTCAAGCATAGCAGGCACGCCTCTTAAATCAATCTTTTGAGATTTTACAAGGCTGTTAAACAACCTCAACCCTGTAACCTGATTAAGTTCGTTATTAAGGAATAGCGATGCCTGCGGAGTAAATATTACCGGTGTAGTAACGATTTTACCATTAGCTTCTTTTGTTATCACAAAGGTTAAACCTGTCTCGCGCAGGTTAATTATAGAACCTCCAAAAGAAACTACCATAGGAGCGTTCCCCATAGAAGCGAAAGCAGTAGGCGTAAAGTGAGCTGATTCTACCTTTGTCAAATCAGAATTAAAGGTTACATTAATGCCGTTTACACTTACCTGTGGGACAAGAGATATTTGTCCTTCTTTACTTCCAGCCGCTAAGACAAATGTTACGCCCGTGCTTTCTAAATTTATAGTATTTGGCATACTGCTAAGCGAAGTAATGCCGCTCGGTAAGCCAAATTGCGTAAGGTCAAACTGGGTATTTCCGAGTTTACCATTTAGCGCCTCTGCCTTAAAACCTATACCTACCATACCATCTAATTTTGGGGTCATATACGCCACTACGCCATTCCCTATATCTCCCATCATCAAGCCATTAGTAGCGTCATACTTCCATTCAATATCATCTATACTAAAATCTTTCGGCATAATATCTCTTAAGGCAGCTGGAGATGCGCTTATCCATTCTGAAATATTTACATTCCCGCCTCTAAGGTCAAATGCCTCTTCTAAAGATTCTCCCATATATTGAGGTATTTGAATACCATATCTCTTCAAAACACCATTTATCATGCGAATCACTCCTCCTGGCACCTGCTCTATTATCATCTCTTCTGTTACAAAACCTAAACCCCTGTTTAAAATCCCGTTTTCGCTTGCCAATTGAGATGGAAGTTTTGTCCTTCCTATAGATAGATGTAGCGCCTGCATAAGCGGTCCTATTACCGGAAGTCTTGTAAGTATAGGATTAAGTACAGGGCTAAGGGCAGCCATAGCAAACACAAAGGGAATTACTCCCTTGGCAGATTCTGCGGATGCCCATAATAACTGGGCAATATTAATACCCTGGCCCCAGTCTGATAGGGTAAATCTGCCACCTGTTATCCAGGCAACAGCCTTGGCAATATATCCACCAACAAAAGACTGGGCAATCGCTACCATCGTAGGTGTCATAATAGTAGTAATCTTTGCAACCTCCAAGGCGCTTGCAAATTGCTCAATCATAAATACCGCTGGGTTTGCAGCAAATTGCTTTACGAGTGCTGGAATACCCTTGATTAATCCCTGTCCAATTCCTCCGCCGAGGTATAACATTCTACTAACACCAGGTATTCTGCCAATAGCTCTAAAAAGTAAATATTTAGACTCGCCTAATATTTTGGATATATTCGTTAAGGCTGCATTACGACTACCAAATGCGACTCTAAAGGCTTCTCCGAGGCTCAAAGCCTTTTCTGTTTCAGCTATTCTCGGGAGTTTTGGAGTAACCCAAATCTGAACAATAACTTTCATTGCCTGAAATACTAGCTTGCCTTCAGGAGAGAGATTTTTATAAAAACTGGTTTGCTCGGCGTTATTAAAAACTGACTCAACTGCCGCCATGCGGATAATTGAAGTTGCAAACCAGGCATATGTAGCTGCATTTGAAATTTTAGCAACAGTAGTAACGGCGTTACTACCCTGCCATATCACATTAATTGCCTTGCCTGCTATAGCTATATTACCTACTTGGCCAGTGGCCGAATTAAAAACCCTCATACCATTAAGGCTTGAAACTGCAGCAGGAGCTTTAAGCGCACCCTGTAAAGCAGCGTTTGCGCCATAGGTTATAACAAAGGTCATTGCAGTTAGCCCCACGAAGTTCGTTACCTCTAAAGCAGTAGCCCATCCTTCATAACCCTGAACACGCCAGATTTCTGCAATTTGGGATACCCCAGACCCATTGTAGGAGGC